>Ga0209374_1000784_pt1 | contig 33856 bp, 25 predicted proteins | sample SaaInlLV_DNA_10m_FD_184683 | JGI IMG/M metagenome (GOLD analysis project Ga0209374, IMG submission 184683) | Marine microbial communities from expanding oxygen minimum zones in the Saanich Inlet - SI075_LV_DNA_10m (SPAdes) (version 2) | ecosystem: Environmental > Aquatic > Marine > Unclassified ... | reverse complement strand
AAAATTTCGTTATATGAATGGGGATATAATTGTGTAATCTGTTGCTATATCTGGTGCGGGCGGAGAGACTCGAACTCCCAACATTCAGATTCGAAGTCTGACGCTCTATCCAGTTGAACTACGCCCGCGAGCAGAAAATTTAGGTAGGAATTTTTGAAAAATTGTCAGCAGAAAAATGGGGCGAGCGAAGGGATTTGAACCCTCGACCACTGGAATCACAATCCAGAGCTCTACCAACTGAGCTACGCCCGCCATTAAGCTTTTAATTTTTTCCAATGGGATTTAAGTGGTTTTTGCAAAATTTCTGCTGAATGCCAAAATAAACTCAAAACGGAGTTTGCGGACAACCGTAATATCACCAGTTTGTTCAGCAGTTTGCATGTCCTTGTGCTATTTGTCCCATCTACTAATGATAGCCATGAACCAGTTTATTTGCAACAAGAATAATTTTTCAGGACATGACTTCAACTGCCATCGCGGTAGCTTCGCCACCACCAATGCAAAGGCTGGCCACCCCGCGGGTTTTACCGTATTTTTGTAAAGCTGAAATTAAGGTCACCAGAATCCTAGTTCCGGAAGCTCCTACAGGATGTCCGAGTGCACAGGCACCCCCATGTACATTAACTTTTTCTGCAGGCAAATCTAGATCTTTCATAGCTGCCATTGTGACTACAGCAAAAGCTTCGTTGATTTCATATAAGTCTACGTCATCCGCTTTCCAGCCTACAGTTTCAAGCAACTTTCTAATTGCGCTGACCGGTGCAGTTGTGAACCAAGCAGGTTCCTGAGCAAAACTGCTGTGACCCAGAAAACGAGCGATTGGTTTTAAGCCCCGTTTTTTTGCAGTCGATTCACGCATCATCACCAAAGCCGCGGCACCATCAGAAATGGAAGAAGAATTTGCCGCAGTAACTGTCCCGTCCTTATCAAAGGCAGGTCGTAATTTTGGTATTTTTTCCAAATTTGCTGTTAATGGTTGTTCATCCTGCTCAACTGTAACTTCACCCTGACGATTTTTGTATGTCACCGGAGTTACTTCTGCATCGAAACTTCCATCCTCGATTGCTTTTTTGGCACGTGTTAAAGAACGGATCGCAAATTCATCTTGAGACTCTCTGCTAAATCCATATTTTTTAGCGGTTCTTTCTGCGAAAACGCCCATCAGTTTACCTTTATCAAAGGCATCTTCGAGTCCATCCAGAAACATGTGATCCAGCATTTGACCATGACCAAGGCGTTGACCGGAACGGGCTTTGGGCAAAATATACGGTGCATTCGACATGCTTTCGAGTCCTCCTGCAACCATGACCTCGTTTGTACCGGTTACCAACAAATCATGTGCGAGCATAGTTGTTTTCATCCCTGAACCACACATCTTGTTTACGGTGGTGCAACCGGTCGCGTCAGGGATTCCAGCACCTAGAGAAGCTTGACGTGCAGGAGCCTGTCCCATACCTGCCGGTAGGACACACCCCATCAAAACTTCATCAATATCTTCAGCAGGTACTCCACTGCGTTCAAGAGCGGCACGAATGGCGGAACTTCCTAATTCAGGCCCGGAAACATCTTTCAAAACTCCTTGAAATCCGCCGATTGGAGTACGGGCCATTCCTACAATAACGATTGGATCACTTGTGCTCATTGCTTTCCTTTCTTTAAATATTTGCAAATTAAAGCTGTAAAAAAGATAATGTTTTGGCGAAACATTCCAGTGTCTCTTGATAATAGCAGATTTGATTATACACTAAAAAGTAAAAAACTGTGAAAAAGGCATTTTACTACCAATTAATTTAGCTTAGATAGAAAAAACTATTAAAACAGTTTTCTGTGATAACGGTAACACCTAGTTCGAGTTCTCCAACTGTTGATGTGGTAAAAATATTTGAAAGACTGCTCCAGCGGAATTTATGGGAGAGTAACGCAATAAGCCTTTATGCGCTTGAATAAGTCTGTGAGAGATTGACAAACCAAGGCCGTGACCTTCTTCCTTAGTGCTAAAAAGCGGTTTAAATAATTGATTTCGCTGTTCCTGTGGTACACCAGCACCTTCATCTTCTACAGAAATCAGCATATAATTCAGTTCAGGATCCAGATTAGTTCCGGCCAGTTCCCATTTTCCGCAATATCGTGTATGAACAGTAACAGTTGTATCGTTGGGTGATGCCTCAACCGCATTTCGGATCAGATTCAAAAATACTTGATGCAGTTTGTCACGGTCAGCTTGAATGTCCGGTAGTGAAGTATCAAAACTGCGGATAAAACGAATATTCGAAACTGTGTTTTGCTCAAAAAGAACTACTGTGTTCAACAGTCCATGTACGTCAAATGAAGTAATGTCCAGAGGCATTGGCTGTGAATGGAGTAGCAACTGCTTCAACAAACGTTCGACACGGTCCAATTCTGACAGCATCATCACAGTGGATGTGTTTTTGATCTTTGCCTTGTTTAGATCACGTTCCAACAACTGGAGCATACCCCTTACGCCACTGAGTGGATTTTGAATTTCATGCGCCAGTGATGCTGCCAGTGTTCCCAGCGAACGTGCCAGTTGCTCCTCCTGTTCTCTGGCTTGTGACTCCTGCAGATTGGTGCTTTCCAACAAAGTGATAACAGCGTGTTTAACCCGGCCGTACTTGTTAAGTACCGGAGCAATCACAATTTCGGCACCTCTATCCTGTAAAGGAGGTGTTTGCAGAACATATCCTCCCATCCTGAAAAATTTGCCAGTCTCGAGCACACCGTTAATTTTTTCCTGAATCAGAGGATCCTCATGAAACAACGCACTGCTTTGTTTTCCTAGTAGACGCACAGAATCTTTTTGCCAGAATTGCGAGGCAGAATCGTTACAATAAACGACCTCACCCTTCTGGTCAATTACCAGTACCGCCTGCTGTAGATGGTCAGTTAATGAGCTTATGAGCGCATTTGAAAGCATGATGGGTTGAGTTTCAAAAGTAGGAATGTGCTGAAAAAACAAGCGTCAAGCTTATGATTAAAGCAGAAGAAGGACAAGTTTTTATCAGCTACAGAAATTTTTGAAAAGTTGAAATGTACAGATGCTTAGCTTAAAATAGAAAATACTATTCCTTATTCTAAATTTGTAATGTCTGAAATACAAAATTTGTACTCAGTTTATATTGCCAAGCAGTCAGAACTGTTCCTCTCTGAACATAAAGGTTCTGGAGAAGCGAACCTTTCGGACACTGTTTTCAATGCGGATCATGACAGACTCGCGGTGATCGAGGCTTCTGCCGGAACCGGAAAGACATTTGCTTTAGTTGAGTTGGTGCTGGAATTGTTGCTGGAACAGGAAATTCCGCTCAAAAGCATTTTGCTCGTGACCTTCACTGAAAAAGCCACTGCCGAATTACGTCTGCGTCTGCGTACAAAGCTCCGGAATTTATTGGACGCATGTGAACAAAACGAAGATCGTCCAAAAACTGTTCCGGAAGTACCATTTTGGGAAATTAACACTGTCCGTAAAAAACAACTAAAAGCGGCTCTGTTGGATTTTGATTCTGCACCGGTTTACACCATTCATGGTTTCTGCAAAAGGATTTTACGAGAATTTGCTTTTGAAAACAGGCAATTATTTGAACAGCAGTTATGTGATACAGAGCTACTTTTTCCGGAAGTTTTCCGTCAATATATACGTCGGAAACTGCTCTCTCAAGATACTCCTATTTCCCAGCTTTTTGCTCTTTACGTCAAATACGCAGAAGGAAATTTAGACTCACTGGAAAAAGACATTGTATTTTTACTTTCCAAAGATGGAGAATTCAAACCCGATTTGCCAGCTTTTGACGTTTTTCAAGCAGAATTTTCCACCTGCTGGAATGTTTTAGTTTCACGTGACTTGAGCTTCCGGAAACAGAATCTGCCTCAGCATCCGCTCCGTAGTGCCTTCGAAATAACCGCGCTCAATGAAACTTCGAGTAGGAAAACTATCAGCAACCTAGACTTAATCTTGGAAAGTTTAGCTGCCGCTCATGCAGGCGCATCCATGACTGAGATATTGCCGGACTTTTTAGGAATTGATACTTGCTCGCTCACCACACCAAAATGTAGAAAAAATTTAAAGTCCGGAGAACAGTGGCTCAGCTTGAAAGATTTTCCACCAGCAGAACTAGCCTGGATTAACGCAGTTGCGGAGTGTGAAAAATTGCTTCAGAACTATAATTTGTCAGGAGGAACCAAAAAAATTCTGAAAGCCTGGGTCACACAGCAGGTTCTTGAAGATGTACGTGGTGAACTAGCTCAGGCCAAATTAGAACAGGGTGCGTTTGACTTTGAAGACTTACTGCGGATTGTTGAAGAGCAGGTAATTCCACAAAGCGCGGAAAGTTCAAACCCGACACCACTCACAAAAGCGGTACGCAAAAAATATGTCTGTGCAATTGTCGATGAGTTTCAGGATACGGATCGTCGGCAATGGAATATTTTTCGGCATTTGTTTCTGGAAAGCCCGGAACATCGTTTAATCGTGATTGGTGATCCAAAACAGGCTATTTATTCTTTTCGCGGCGCTGATATTTTTACCTATCTGCAGGCACGAAAAACTTTTCAACAAAAAAACTCACGCTTTGCGTTTGCGTTGAAGAAAAATTTCCGTTCGTCTAAAGAATTGCTGAGTGGGCTGAATCAGATTTTGAGCGGAGGCACGTGGTTTCCGGAAAAACGCGGAATTATCTATCAGCAAGTCGGCTGCGGGAAGCCTGAGCTGAAACTGAAAGACGATACGCCGGACAGAAATGCCATTCATTTGCTGGAATTACTGCCTCAGTTTACTCTTTCAGGTAAAAAAATAGCTGAACAGAAAAATGCAAAAAACCCAAAAGTATCTTTAACTTTATTGACGGAATTAGCATCTCTAAGCGGTAATAAATATTATGGAAATGAGTCCTTTTTGCTCGCTGTACATGCAAAGTTAGGAAATGAGCTTAGCACCGAAAATCAAAGCGCACTGCTGAATTTATTCCTGGATGAGCAGGCGGAAAACGCGACAATCCGTTTTGCTGAGGAAATAGCGCTGGAAATAAAATCTCTCCTGAGGATCGGTTCAATTAAAAATCAACGTCCGCTCTGGCAGGATGATGCAGGAGAACGAGGCTTAAAGGAACAGGATATTTGCGTGCTCTTTCGTAAAAGTAACGAAGGTGAAACATTGGGGAAAGCCCTGAGGCGTCACGGAATAGATTTTTCTTTTTACAAACAGAAAGGTTTATTTGACGGACGTGAAGCTCAGGAAATACTAGATCTCCTGGAAGCAGTTGCGCATCCAGTTGATCACTCAAGAATTGCTAAACTATGGTTGACTAGATTTATTGGCGCTAATATTAATGAACTTGCACAAGGGGCTAGCTGGGATGGAGATTATTTACATCAACTTCAAGAATGGAATTCCCTCGCGGAGGCTCGACGTTTCCGCAGGCTTTTTGACCAAATTCTGCAGAGCACAAAACTGATAGAGCGTGAATTACTGCTTGGTGGAGATGAGAGAAGTGTAACCAATTATGTGCATTTGTTTGAGGTGTTGAATCGTAAAGTCATTGAACGGCATCTTGATTTGTTTGAACTGATTCAATTGTTGCGGCGTTTCATTGAGGGCAAAGAAGATCCGGGAGAAAATGAAAACTTGCTGCGTCTAGAAAGTGAACGTGATGCAGTACAGTTGATGACTATGCATGCAGCAAAAGGTTTAGAATTTCCTGTAGTGTTTCTGTTCGGAGGGCTTACAGGCAGCCAGAAAAACACGATTCAGTTTTATCATGATGCGGCAGAAAATCCCATCATTGACCTGCTCAATACAAAGATCCCTGAGGAACACGAGTGGCAGGTAGAAGCAGAACAGCAGCGCTTACTCTACGTCGCCATGACACGTGCCTGCGGGCGTCTATATTTGCCTTGTGTGGGTTATTTGCAGGGCAACTCAGGAAAGCGTATTTGCAAAGTGGGCAGCGGATATTCTATGCTCAATGAACAGTTATCAATCATCAGTGAACAAATAGTTGCTGAAAAAGATAATTCTACCTTCAGTAGCTGTATAGTTGGTACTTCTCCGGTAAATCTTGACGTAAAAATTAATGCAACTCAGCAGGAAAAATTGAGGGAGTGGAAACTTCCTGAACTGCCTGAAATTCCCGAAAGTTTAAGTGAAACAGTAAATCCAAACAGCCTCTTCAGTCAACTCCGTTTTGAAAAAAGAGGTTTTGTACTAAGCTCATTCAGCAGAATGAGCAGGAAAAATAAAGAACAAAATGCAGATAAAATACTGTCAAGCAGCAAAGAAATTACAACTGTTGAAATCCGAACAGATGCAGAATTGGGTCTGCGTAGAGAAGATGATGAAGGGGGAACTGTGTTGTTTTCGGAAATCCCTGATCTGGACTCTGCTGCGGAATCTGAGTTTACAGTAAGTAACGTCCGGAAAGATCTGCTTCCCGGAGGTCCTCAAACCGGAAATTTGCTACATGAATTGCTGGAACGTGTTGATTTTTCTGTAATCAGAGAAAGTAAATCTTCTGCAGACTGGTTGGCACTTACAGCGGTTAGCCGTATGATTAGCTCAATAAACGAACGTTACGGACGTTCTGCTGAAACGGAAAGCAGAATCGCAGAAATAATTTGGAATTCTTTACGTACTCCGCTTAGGCTCGGAAATAATCCGGATGCACCTGAACTAGAATTGGCCGATATAAAAATAGATTTGCGCGAAGCTGACTTTTATTTCCTAATTCCGCATAAAGCAGCGAACGTGGAAGTATTTCAGGAAACTGGGAACGCGGGCATTACAGGCAGTCATTCAGAGATCCACGTTGAAGGTTGGACAATCGACAAAGGATTTTTGCGCGGTTCCATTGATTTTCTGTTTGAACACGAAGCAAAAATATATTTGCTAGACTGGAAAAGTAATATTCTGAACAACTATGGTCAGGAATCCGTGGAACAAGAAGTAATGCAAAACTATGAATTGCAACTGCAAATTTATACTCTGGCCATTTCTTACTGGTTTAAACTGGACAGCGAGGAAAAATATGATGAAAAATTCGGTGGAGCAGTCTATCTCTTTTTACGTGGAATTGGAGTAAAATCCACAAGCTCCGGAGACTCAGGCAATTCCATTAACGAAGGTGTTTATTTCAAACGACCAACGTGGCAAGAATTGAAGGCTTATGAAACTCGGCTGAGCCTCGAAAAATATTGAACAATTAACAAAAAAAGGAAAAGTATTGAACTAAAAAAGCGGACAGAAAAATTCAGCTCTAATTATGTTTATCTCGCTAAAACTCCTGGCAGATTCAAGCCTTTTTCCTGTGCACAGTCCAGGGCAATATCATAACCGGCATCGGCGTGCCGCATTACACCTGTTGCCGGATCATTCCACAAAACTCTTTCAATACGTTTAGCCGCTTCCGGAGTCCCATCGCAGCAAATAACCAATCCTGCATGTTGACTGAAACCGATCCCTACTCCGCCTCCGTGATGAAAGCTGACCCAGGTTGCTCCGGACGCACAGTTGAGCAGGGCGTTCAGCAACGGCCAATCAGAAACCGCATCTGAGCCGTCCTTCATGGATTCTGTTTCACGATTTGGTGAGGAAACTGAACCGGAATCAAGATGATCACGTCCGATGACAACCGGTGCTTTGAGCTCTCCGTTGGCTACCATTTCGTTGAAGGCTAGTCCAAGTCGGTGACGATCACCGAGCCCAACCCAGCAAATTCTAGCTGGAAGTCCTTGAAAGGCAATACGCTCCTGTGCCATATCGATCCAGTTGTGAAGGTGTGGATCATCCGGAATCAATTCTTTGACTTTTGCGTCGGTACGGTAAATATCTTCAGGGTCACCTGAAAGTGCTACCCAGCGGAACGGTCCCACTCCCCGGCAAAATAAAGGCCGGATATATGCCGGAACAAATCCTGGAAAATCGAATGCGTTTTTAACACCTTCTTCTAAGGCAAACTGGCGGATATTGTTTCCGTAGTCAACAGTCGGAATACCCTGATTCCAAAACTCCAGCATTGCTTCTACATGAATCTTTATTGAAGCACGAGCAGCTTTTTCTATTTTTTTCGGATTGCTTTTTTGTTGTGAACGCCATTCATCTACTGTCCAGCCGAGAGGCAAATAGCCATGCACAAGATCATGTGCTGAAGTTTGGTCTGTGACCAAATCCGGACGTATTCCGCGTTTGAGCATTTCCGGAAGAACTTGAGCAGCATTTCCGAGGAGGCCGACTGAAACGGCACGATTTTCAGTTTTAGCATGTATCAAAATTTCCAGAGCTTCGTCTAGAGTTTCCGCCCTTTCATCAAGATATTTGGTACGCAAACGGAAATCGATTCTGCTTGAATCGCATTCAACGGCTAAACATGAGGCACCGGCCATCGTGGCCGCCAAAGGCTGTGCGCCACCCATACCTCCAAGTCCTGCAGTTAGAATCCAGCGCCCGGATAAATCACCGTTAAAATGCTGTCTTCCGACTTCTACGAAGGTTTCATATGTCCCCTGCACAATACCCTGCGAAGCGATATAAATCCAGCTTCCTGCTGTCATTTGACCGAACATCATCAAACCTTTACGGTCCAGTTCATTGAAATGATCCATCGTTGCCCAGTGTGGAACCAAGTTTGAGTTTGCAATCAAAACACGCGGAGCATCAGCATGAGTTCTAAAAACTCCAACCGGTTTTCCGGACTGCACCAGCATTGTCTCTTCATCGCCGAGTGTTTTCAGCGTTTCAAGGATTAAATCAAAATCCTTCCAGGTTCTGGCCGCTTTTCCGATACCACCGTAGACAATTAATTCGTCAGGATTCTCCGCAACGTCCGGATCAAGATTGTTCATAATCATTCTGTACGGAGCTTCTGTCAGCCAAGAACGGCAGCTAAGTTCTGTACCACGTGGAGCACGGACGGTTCTGGCAGTGTTTGTGTTGGACATGTTTATTTTATTCAGTTTAAGGTTGTGATGGTTTGTTCCAGACAACTCAGCAGTTTTTTCAAATGAATCCGCAATTTTGCCGCTTTTTCCTCACGATAAAGCCATGGCGAAGACTCATCCATGTATGTTTGCTGTGCCAATTCGAGTTGGATCGCGTGAATTCCTTTATCTGGCTTTCCGTAATGGCGTGTCGTCCATCCGCCTTTGAAACGAGCGTTGATGACATAACTGTATCCGTGTAAGTCTCGCTTTGCGTTGGCACAAACTTCAACTGCCGCTTCTTCTATTATTGGATCACAGGTGCTTGTGTTGTTGGTACCTAAATTGAAATCCGGCAACTCGCCTTCAAACAAAAAAGGAAGACGTGAGCGGATTGAATGACAATCGAAGAGCAAAACCTTTCCATGTATTTTACGTACACGTTCTATTTGTGCTGAAAGTGCTGCATGATAAACCGCATGATAATTATTACGACGTGTTTCAATTTCATTTGCATCCGGTTCGGACTCATGTAAGGCTCGCTTTTGATAAATCGGTCGGCCTTCAAAATCAACGGTTGGGCAAAGATCTGTAGTATTTTGTCCCGGATAAAGCGAGCTTCCTGAGGGATCACGGTTTGCGTCGATCAAATAGCGTGAAAACGTAGCTTCCACGACTGACGCGTCCGGAAGCAAACCGTCATAAAGCCGGTGAATATGCCAGTCCGTGTCGGCCATTTTCCTTCCGAGTTCATTGTAATGCTCAGACAATTCCACAGGTACGAATGTTCCTCCATGCGGCTGTGCTAAAATAACCGGACTGCTTCCATCTATAATTTTGACCGGATTCATGCAATCTCTAATTTCGGAAACAGAGCTTTACCGACGGCTTTAATCAATTTCCCATTCCGAATCAGGATTGCCGCATTTTCCAGATCTGGAGCTAGAAAACGGTCTTCCTCCAGAAATGATACTTTTTCACGCAATTCAGTGAGGACTCGATTCAGGCATGAACTTGTGGTAAGAGGTTTAAGGCTCGCTTTGCGTAACTCTAAGCCCTGCGCTGCCGTAATTAGTTCAATACCGAGTATTCGGCCAAGATTGTCATTCATTGTCAGCAGGCGTCTTGCAGCGTGTGTAGCCATCGAAACATGATCTTCCTGGTCTGCACTGGTCGGAGTGGAGTCAGTTGAACATGGATTGGCGAGGTGTTTATTTTCCGACATCAATGCAGCGGATGTTATTTCTGCCACCATAAATCCGGAATTAACTCCTGCGTCCGGAGATAAAAATGGAGGTAAACCAAAATTGAGTTTAGGATCAACCATCAGCGCAATTCGCCGTTGAGTAATTGCTCCTATTTCTGCCAGCGCTAATGCCGTTTGGTCTGCCGCAAAAGCGACGGGTTCCGCGTGAAAATTACCTCCCGAAACAATCTGAACTGGAATTGAAGGTTCACCTGCGAAGAGAACCAGCGGATTATCCGTTACGGCATTAGCTTCGATGGCCAGAGTCCTTGCCGCCTGACGTAATAAATCTATACAGGCACCTGTTACCTGAGGTTGACAACGGATACAATACGGATCTTGAACGCGTACATCCCCATCAAGGTGAGATTCCCGGATTTCTGAATCCTGCATCAAATTCAGCAGTGTTTGGGCAGCGTCGATTTGTCCAAGGTGTCCGCGTAAATTTTGAATGTCCGGATGAAACGGAGCGGTCGAAGCCATGGCTGAGTCTGTGGAAAGTGCCCCCGTAATCAATGCACCTAGGGCGCAACGCCAACCCTCAAACACTCCCGCTAAAGCTAATGCAGTGGAAACTTGTGTCCCGTTTATCATGGCCAAGCCTTCCTTTGCTCTCAAAACCAAAGGTTCAAGCTTAATTTTCTGTAAGACTTCTGCTCCAGAAAATATTTGACCTTGATAAATCGCTTGTCCTTCTCCGATTAAAACAGCTGTCATGTGTGCCAGCGGAGCAAGATCACCGGAGGCTCCTACCGAACCTTGTGCTGGAATAACAGGGCTTACTCCATGTTCTAGCAGTACCTCAATTTGTTCAATTACTTTCCAACGTACACCGGAAGCACCTCTTCCCAGCGAAAGGAGTTTGAGTACCATTACCATACGGACAATGTTTTTCGGAAGCGGTTCTCCGACTCCACAACAATGTGAGAGTATCAGGTTTCTTTGCAGACGCTCGGTTTGTTCCGCAGGAATACGAATACCAGAAAGTTTGCCGAATCCAGTGTTTATTCCGTAAATCGGAGCATCAGCATTAGCTGCTTTTTCCACAAAACCAGCAGCCTTTTCGACAGCTTGTTTTGCTTCCGGATTTAAGGTCACAGACAGACTTTCCCAATAAATTTGAGATAAATCAGTCAAACTGACTTTTCCCGGAGTAAGATTTAAACTCATAATGTTTCTCCAATAATTACGTTTTTTCAGTCACGAATTTGAGTTGACAAGCATTTCTTCAAGTGGATTATACCCAATTCGATAGGCAAGTTCTGCGGGTTGATCTACGTTCCATAGTGCAAGCTCAGCTTTTTTACCCACTTCAATTGTACCGACTTCACCGCCTATTCCCAAGGCTTGGGCCGCAATACGGGTTACTCCCGATAAAGCTTCTTCTGGAGTCATGCGAAAAAGTGTGCAGGCCATGTTAATGCAGAGTAAAATCGAGGTCAGCGGAGACGATCCAGGATTGCAGTCAGTCGCAATCGCGATAGGAACTCCAGCTTGACGCAGTGCTTTTAGCGGTGGCAACTGAGTTTCACGCAGAGTGTAAAATGCTCCAGGAAGCAGAACTGCAACTGTTCCGGATTTGGCCATTGCTTGGACTCCGGCTTCGTCAAGATATTCCAAATGATCTGCGGACAAGGCTCCATAATTTGCAGCAAGAGCAGCTCCTCCTAGATTTGAAAGCTGTTCTGCATGGAGTTTAAGCGGTAAGCCTAAATCTCTTGCTTTGTCGAATACCCTAGAAATTTGCTTAGTCGAAAATGCGATATTTTCACAAAAGCCATCTACTGCATCTGCTAAATTATCTGCATGCACAGCAGGTAAAACCTCCTTGCATACATAGTCTATGTAAGCATCAGCATAGCTCGTAAATTCAGGAGGAATTGCATGTACTCCGAGGAAGGTTGTTTTCACACGTACATTTCGTTCCTGGCCTAATTTACGGGCTACACGCAGCATTTTTATTTCGGTTTCGAGATCCAAACCGTAACCTGATTTTATCTCAACCGTTCTCACTCCTTCCGCAAGCAGTGCATCGAAACGCGGCAGTGACTGTGAAAATAATTCTTCTTCTGTGGCAGTTCGTGTTGCTGTAACCGTGCTGAGAATTCCTCCTCCGCTGCGGGAAATTTCTTCATAACTTGCACCCTTTAGCCGTAGTTCAAATTCAGTAGCGCGGCTCCCACCATAAATCAGGTGAGTGTGACAATCGATCAGTGCCGGCGTCAGCAAACGACCATCTAAATTCTTTTCCGGAAGACCATTAAATTCTACCGGCAATTCTTTTTCAGGACCGACCCACTGAATCAGTCCAGCTGAAATCACTACAGCACCATTTTCGATCAAACCATATGGTTTGTCTGAAGTCATAGTGGCGATTTGTATGTTATTGTAAAGGATTGAAAAGCTCATTGCTAGTTTCAGATAATTTCATCAATCAGTTTTTGGTTCTCGTCTCAAACCAATATAAGCCTCGATGATGCTTGAATCATGTCTCGCTTTTTCAGCAGTACCTTGCCAGGCGACAGTACCGGACTCCAGCACAGTCACATCGTCTGCTGCTGAAAGTGCTTGTTGAGTATTTTGCTCCACTAACAGGATCGTCATGCCCTCGCTCTGGAGTTGTTGAAGTGCAATGTAACAATCCTCAACCATACGCGGCATCAGTCCAAGTGAAAGTTCGTCAAGTAATAACAGTTTGGGTTCTGCCATCAAAGCGCGGCCAATTGCCAGCATTTGCTGTTCACCACCGGATAGTAAACCTGATTCCTGCTTTATACGTTCACCAAGTCGAGGAAACATAGTCAATACTCGTTCTAAATTACGTGAGATATTTTCCTTGGGTAAGGAATAACCGCCGACTTCTAAATTGTCCCTGACTGTCAAATCCGAAAATAAACGTCTGCCTTCAGGCACGAGAGCGACTCCCCGCCGAACCCGTTCTTTTGTCGGTACTTGATCCAGCTGCTCTGAGCCAATCATAATGCTTCCTGATTTGACCTGTACATGTCCGGCAATAGTCATCAAAGTAGTAGATTTTCCTGCTCCATTTGCGCCTACCAGAGCATGAATGCTTCCTTCACTAACGTTCAGATCCAGTTCATGTACCACCGTCAAAGAACCGTAACCGCAAGAGAGTTTATTAATTTTCAGCATGAACGGTTCCTTGCCCAATGTATGCTTCCAGCACAGCGGGTTGTTTTAACACAGTTTCAGGAGAACCTTCTGCGAGTTTACGCCCATTATCCAAAACTACCAGTCTGGAGCAGATGCGTCGTACTTCGGCGAGGTTATGTTCTATGAGCAAAATTGTTTGTCCCTGACTGTTGAGTTCCACCAGGATGTCAGCAAATGCGGTAGCCTCGACCTGATTCAGGCCGGCTAGAGGTTCGTCAAGTAATAACATTCTGGGGCGTAGAGCCAGGACACGTGCGACCTCCATACGCTTGAGGTAACCCAGGGGAACAGCATTTGGATATGAATCTGCAGCATTTTCGATTCCTACCATTGCCAGCCATTTCAAGCTTTCCCGCAATGCTTCCCTGCGATCGACACGAAACATCGAACGCCACGGATGCTTTGTTTGTTCTGCTCCAGCAGCAAGAGCAACGTTTTCAGCAAGGGTCATTTCCCTGAATGGTCGTACCAACTGTTGCGCAAATCCCAAGCCTTTACGTACTCTAGCAGGTATAGACAGGTTGTTGAGCATTTCTCCTTCCAGATCAATTTCACCATGATTTGGCTGAACCACACCTGTAATAACTCTTAACATAGTCGTCTTACCAGCACCATTTGGACCTATCAAACCAAGAATTTCTCCCTGATTCAAATTCAGCGAAACTTCTTCAAGTGCATGTACACCTCCGAAACGTACTGAGATATTGAGGATGTCCAGCAAACTCATTGATTCTCCTTCAATGCAAAATATATTTTGCTTTTAGGAAAAATATTTTTTGCTAAACCTGCGAGTCCACCAGGGCTGAAGCGCATTACGACAAATAGTAAACTGCCGTAAAGCAAAAGTTTGTAGTCACCGATGAACTGAAACCACTGTGGTAATACACTCAACAAAGCCGAAGCTACGATAACTCCCAGAATTGACCCGTTGCCGCCAATAACAACCATGGCCAACAGAGTTATGGATTCAACAAATGCAAAACTGTCTGGAAAGATGAAACGAACGTGGTGAGCATAAAGTCCTCCGGAGAGACCAGCCAAAGCTGTGCCGAGTGCAAAGGCGATCAATTTGTAACGTGAAACATCCAAACCTAGCATCCGGGCTGTGTCTTCGTCTCCGGAAACTGCCACGAAAACATAACCCATCCAGGACCTGCGGATTTGCAAACTCAACAAAGCTACTAAAATTACGCATCCTAAAACCAGTGCAAGAAATCCTAATTTCCCTAATCCTGGATCAGGAATCGAAGAAACACCCAATTCACCGCCCAGCCATTCCTGTTGACGTACCACGCCAAGGAAAACGAAGTTAACACCCATTGTTGTGATAGCCAGGAAATCATGTCGAACCCTCAGGCTTGCAAGTCCAACCATGACACCAAACGAGCCTGCTAGTAGCATCCCAGCCAAAAGAGCCACAAAAAAAGGCGTATCTGCTTTTGTCAAAATACTGGCTGTATATGCACCTATACCGACAAAAGCGACATGTCCCAAGCTCACTTGACCACAAAATCCTGTAATCAGATTCAGGCTTAAACTGCCAATTATGCTGATACCCATGAAGGTGAGTAGACTGATTTCATATCCCATCTCAGACTCCCCTAAACATACCTTGTGGACGTACCATCAACACAAGGATCAAAAAAACAAAAGCAATCGCGTCTCGGTTCAGCACGTTTCCAAGGTAAATTGTACCAAAGGATTCCACCACACCAAGCATTAGTGCCGCAACAAGTGTTCCCCGGACACTACCAAGACCACCAAGAACAATGATTGCGAGTGCTTTGTAACTAGGAACACTTCCCATCGTCGGTTCTACAAGGTTATTCAGAATTCCGACAATCATGCCTGCTGTTCCTGCGAGAGCTGAACCGATGAAAAAATTGAAATAGCGTACCCGTATAGGGTCAATGCCGAAAGATTCCGCCATCTGCGGATCAGTTACTGTGGCACGCCAGGCAAGTCCCAAGCGTGTACGGATGGAAAGCCAGGCAAGACTTCCTATTAAAATAATGCTGACAAGGATTGTTACCCATTCTCCTTCCCGCAAATACATTCCACCTAGTGGGAGCATTTGTTGAAGAGGTGGATTAGTGTAGGATATGCCGTATGAACCGAAAAGTATCCGGTACAATTCCTCCATCGCAATGAACAGACCGATTGAGGCAATCAAAGGGACATAAGGTGGTTGATCCAAGATAGCTTCATAACACAAGCGGTAGATAATTACGCCTAAAATACCTACTCCAAACATCGCGACTATTCCACTCAACATCAAACTCCCAGTACTGTTGAATACTAAAACACCGAAGTATCCGCCCAATGTGTAGAGTCCTGCATGGGCTACATGCAGGATACGTAATAAGCCGTAAACGAGTGTCAGACCCACTGCAATCAAGGCATAGATACTGCCTTGCAGAAGACCTTGAAGAAAGAGTTCTAGATAAAGCATCAGTCAGGAAAATGAGGATAAAGGGAAGCATCACAGTCTAAGCATGCTTCCCTAAAAAAATTAGAAATCAAGATTCTGGTGGAGCCAGAAGTTTTTGATCACGGATTTCAGAATGGTAATGCCAGTCACCATTTCTGACAATCTGAACCTGCACGTTCTTGCGGACTTCTCCGAGTGTGTTGAATGAAATATGCCCTGTGGCAGCGGTGAGTTGTGTTTGTGCGATGGCATTTCTTATCGCTTCCGGATTGCTGGTACCGGCTTTACGTAAAGCCGTAATAACGACATTCAATGCCGTATGCCCTGAAGCAGCTACCATGTCGACTTTATTTCCGGTTAGTTTTTCATATTCTGTAATGAAGGAACGTGTTTCAGGAGAATTTGAATCACGATCAAGTGATGTAGTTATGATCACACCTTCTGAGGCGGCTCCGGCTATTTTAATAAACTGTTCTGAATCATAACCTTCCTGCCCAATTACTGGTACAGTCACTCCTCCGGAACGGAGTTGATTGACTAAAGGTCCTGCGGTGAAGAAATAACCTGAAGCGTAAATCGCGTCCGGTTTGTCTGCTCTAACCTTTGCTACAATAGGACCAAATTGTCGGTCACGAATTGAATACTCATATTCGTTAAGAATCTCTATTCCAAAGTTAGCTGCTTCAGCTTTGAAACCTGCTGCAAGGGACTTTCCGAAGTCATTCTTAAGAGTGATGACTACTACACGTTTGAGCTGCATAGTTTGTCCAATTAATAATGCTCCAGCACGTCCTTGGACCTCGCCCATGAAAGAAGTACGGAAAACATATTTACCGGCACGTGTGATTCCCGGATGAATTGCATAGGCTGAGATATATGGAATTCCAGCGGCTTGAAAGACTCCGGCTGCAGCTCGTGTAGAACCAGAATAACTTCCGGATACTGCTACTTTGACTCCATCCTTTTCGATCAAGCGGTTGGCAATCGGAACAGCTTCCTTTGGGGATGCCTGGTCGTCATAAACCACTAACTCTATCTGTTTGCCGTTGATGCCACCACTTGCGTTTGCTTGATTCACTGCGAGTTTAGCTCCATTGAGAGCCGATTCCCCATCTGCTGCGGCAAATCCCGTCAATGGGACATTGAAGCCGATTTTAATTGTGTCTGCCCAGGCAATTCCAAAAAACATGAAAAGTGCCGGAATTAAAGAAATAATTTTTTTGAGTTTCATTAAGACCTCTTGTATGGATTAAAATGTATAATGATTGGCAAATGTTTAGCCATTGTTTAAGTTGTAGTATTGCTGTTTTCAGGTTTACGAGTCAGGTACCTCCTTTGATTTAAGGTGATGAAAGTCGAGTGTTTTACACTTCATTCTATGTAGAAATAATTCAAATAATGTTAAATCAAGCATACTGAATCAGTAAAAAGTCATAAAAACGTGTCATTGCTTACAAAGCGAGAAATCTATTTTATCTTAAGCACAGATATAATTAAGATCTCTCTCTTCGTTCAAGATGACACATTATTAGTTTAGTAGTTTTACGAAGCCATCAAGAATCATGTACTCAATGTTTTTACTAGTATATGTACATACATAATAACTTTATGTCAATACAAAATGATTCCTATTATTAAACTTTCTTCTTTTGAGAAGCCTGAAAATCTTGTCAGAATTTTGGAGAAGCAGGATTGTTAGGGAAAACATCTTAGAACTCCACAGATCGAAGTCGATTCTCCATCCAGCGCATTGCGGTGGAGATGCAGAGGATCAGCACGAAATACTCCAGCACGAGGAAGGTGTATATTTCCAGTGGCCGGTACTGACTCACAACCAGTTCGTCAGCTCTGCGGGTGAGTTCGGTCAAGCCGATCACTGACACTAGCGATGACATTTTAAGCATGTAGACAAACTGGTTGCCAATGGCCGGGAGGACGACTCTGATAGCCTGCGGTAAAATAATCAGCCGCATCTTTTTCCAGTAGTTCAGCCCCAGTGAATCGGCGGCATCATGTTGGCCACGTCCGATTGATTGAATCCCGGCACGGAAAATTTCAGCCTCAAATGCACTGTCGCATAGGGCCAGTCCCAGAATTCCCGCAGAAAAAACTTCTAAGTGGATGCCAAGGGCTGGAGGCAATCCGTAATACACCCAGAGTAGCATCACCAGCACGGGAATTGAGCGGAAGATTTCAACATAAACCCTGTTGATCCGGCGGGCGAGAGTGTTGTTCATCAAGGCTGGAAGAGTGACAATCAAACCAAGCATGATGGAAATCACAATTGCGCAAAGTGAAAGCAGGATTGTGTAGCCCAGACCACTGAGCAGAAACTGAATGTTACTGAGTCCTGCAGGGTGCCATGGCGTAATTACATACCACCCCCAAGTGTAATCGCTGTTCCCACATCCTCCCAAAACAATAAAAATCGCAAGTACAATCAGGTAGAAGAGGAGCCCTCTTTTAGGAAATTTTAAAATTGTGTGAAACTTTTCAGAAAAATCTTTGACTAAAACTGTACTTAACATTTGACCTTTTCAAACGGTGAAGGTAGATTTGTGGCTCGTGATTAAGAGCGATAATAGGATCGCTTTTGGATACGTTATTGTAACTAATTCGTCTCGTTCTTCAAGCTATGAATGTTCAGTTGTTGCTAAAACGCCTATCTTGCCTGTTTTGTATGCCGGCGGATTATCAGCAGCGGAAGTTGTTCTTTTTGAGGACTGATGATAACTCTAAACTCATAAGGAGAGAGAAATGTTTAGAACTTTTTTGAAAAGCGGAATAGTCCTTGCGCTCACAGCGCTCTTGTCAAGCTCAGCATTTGCTGAATCCCGTCTGCAGAGCATTCTGGCCAACGGGGAATTACGTGTAGGGACAACTGGTGACTGGAACCCAATGACGATTATTGACCCTACAAGTAAGGAACGCAAAGGATTTGATATTGATATAGCAACCGCCCTTGCTGCTGATATGGGGGTCAAAGTGGTCTTCGTTCCTACTACTTGGAAGACACTTGTCAATGGTGTGATAGCTAACAAATACGACATGACTTCGAGCGCTTCGCTGAGTCCTAAACGTGCATTGGTGGCAGGTTACTCATTGTCATATTTCGCAGTTGAGGATGTGCCGCTCATGTTGAAGAAAAACAAAGGTAAGTACAATAGTTGGGATGATCTCAATAATCCAAATGTGACTGTGGCAGTAACTCTGGGTACTGTGCAGGAGAAACGGGCAGAAGTAATTTTCGACAAGGCTAAAATTATTAAAGTCTCTGCACCTGCACGGGATTATCAGGAGGTACTGGCAGGACGTGCCGATATCTCGATGACTAGTAATCTAGAAGCTGCAAAGCTGGTAGAACAGTATGATAAAATGATGGTAGTACCGGTTGAGGTCGGAAAGAATCCTACTCCGCTCGCTGTTTTGCTTCCGCAAGAAGATCAGGTATGGATCAACTACGTCAACCACTGGATTATCTTGAAGTCAGAGCGTGGATTCTTTGATCAACTCAAAGCAAAGTGGCTTAAACAGTAATATTTTTTGAAACGCTCACTCCTCTTCGAGGAATGCCTGATAGTCTAACAGAAGTTCTTTGGCGGCGGTTTCCAACAAGCGTTGACCGTCTTCGGGATTTGCAAGACTGGGGTCGGATCCGATCCGACCGTCAGGATGTCGTCTGCGATGATCTGAAGCTTCATAGTGATCATCATCTGCATGATTACGCAGATATTCCAGCGAGACTGGATGCCAAGTTCCCAGACTCACATCCTTGATATGTTCCGGAAAAGCGTATTGTGCCATCGCTACTTCACTAGGAGTGGCGTGCGCACCTTCTTTTTCTGCATACAACGACTGTCGGAGTGCGTTTGTCTGCGGATATTGCCACCAACTCCGCAAACGGCAGCGAGGTACTGCAGACTCATTGACGCTCAAGCTGTAGCGAGTGTAGATTTCCTGAAATGCGGAACGCAGAGGAGCAAGGTTGCCTCCATGTCCATTGATAAAATAAAACCGTTGGAACCCCTGACTGGCCAGAGACAGGACATAATCCTCGACCACACTCATCAGCGTCGAAGGTCGCAGTGAAATGGTGCCCGGAAATTTCAAATTAAACTGTGCCGTTCCTAGTGCCAGGGTAGGACCTACGAGGAGATCGGTCTCCAAGGCAGCATGACTGGCAATTGCTGTCGGGCAGATCGCATCAGTACCAATCAGGCCGTTAGGACCGTGTTGCTCAGTTGATCCGGTAGGGATCAGAATACCCTTCGAACGCAACAAATATGACTCAATTTCCTGCCAAGTACTTAAATGTAAATGCATGTCTCAAATCTCAATATAGCTGAAGATTCTTAAAAGTTACTTTTTAGCTAGTCTGCACTCAAAGATTTTCCTCACTGCCAATATCCCTCTTTGAAAAATCCAGCTTGTAACATTTCGAAGGCAGTCGTTTCCATAAAATCGTGATGCCGGAGTGCAACATCATTGATATTACTGGCGGTAACTGAAAGATGAATCAAAGCGCGATAATACATAATCTCCGCAGTTCACAGGAGAGTACAATGGCTGCGCTCCATTTTGACAGACCACTGAAGGATCCACAACTGTATTGAAATTTGGATCCCATGCGATTACCATCGAATAGCGTTCCTGTCCTTTGCTGTTGACTACACGGTGTGTGGTGGATTTAAATCCTTCATTCGTCCAGCGCATCAGCAAATCACCAACGTTGACCACTAGTGTATTCTCAATCGGATGTGCCGTTACCCATTCTCCTTCACGGGTTTGAACTTCAAGTCCACCTACCTGATCCTGCCACAGCAATGTCAGACAACCATAGTCGGTGTGCGGGGCTACCCCAAATTGCTCCACTCCTAAATCTGCTGATTGCGGAGGATAGTGGATGATTGAACTACGTGCGATAGGCTCATCAGTCGCTTTCAAAAACGAATCTTCAGCTAACTCCATCCCCAAGGCAAATGCCCGCATCATGTCTCGTCCGCACTGCAAACCTGCTTCAAAAAAAGGATAAACCGCTTGCTTAAACTCCGGCATTTCATGCGGCCATTGGTTTCGTCCTAAGAATGGATTTTCCTTTGTTACTGAAGGATGATCGTCCGGAAGATCTAAGCCCCAGACGAAGCTCTCTTTAAGGTCTATTCTTTCAGACTGCTCCATCTTTGCTTCTCCAACGGAGAGGTAACCGTGATGGTTCGCATTAATTTTTACGGAATCCTTCAGTTTTTTGGGTAAGTTGAAAAAGTCCTTGGACGCAGAATAAGCCTGTTTGATTACGGCTTCCGCTATCCCATGGTTGCTGATATAGAAAAACCCTACATCTTCGGCAGCCTGACGAATCTCCAAGGCCACTGAGTGTGCTGTTTCGGGAGTCCCCGAGCGTAGTTGGGCAACATCGATTACTGGGATTTTGTCAATTTCGATCGTCTTGGATTCTGCGTAGGCCATAAAAAATAATTAAAGTTTGGTTGTTGTTGAAGGCGTGAATTATTGATGAAACAGGTTCAGAATATTACTTCGCATAGTAGCCCACAGCATCGCCTGAAAGCGTTACTCCAAGACCATTGAGGGTGCGGTTGGAGTAGCAAAAATATGCACAGACCTGATTAACCTCAAGGATTTCTCCGTCAGTAGCTCCGAATGATTTGGCGGCTTCCACGTCGGAGGCTACCACCTCACCGGGGGTAGAGGTCAGTTTGCCGGTATAACGTATTAACGCCAGTTCCTTGCCTGAAAAAGCTTTTTCTGGCGACTGATCACGCAAAGCGGATTCGATGTTGTCTGCACGTTTGTCGTCTTTAAGTAGCCGACTCATATTCGCACAGTGGTGAGTGAAACTGTACTCACACTCGTTTAGCAAGCTAGTATACACACCAACCGCTTCCAGAAACCAGAGTGGCAGTGTGTTGTTCGGATGGTGCAGTACACTACGGTAAAGAGTGAGGTGTCCTACCATCGTGTGCGGGCGTTGACTGTGAACCCGCATAACATTATCAACGGTTCCAGCCGGTGTTTTTGCCAGTTCATAGGCGTCTTTCAGTGGACCGGTGGCATTTTTCACCGGCAGCATTTCAATCCAGGAACTCATGGTGCAAGATGGAGTTGGGTGCCCTTGGAAGGGCGGTTGAAGATTCGGTAAACCATTGGCTCAAAATAATCCAGTGGTGCAGTATCAAAATGTGATTGAATTGAGGTTTGGTCGTAGCGCTCTACCCAATCTGCCGTATACTCAAAATATGGGTGCCCTCTGTATTGTTCACGCTCGTCACCGTTGGAGTTGGGATGAGTCTGTGCATGATAATTAAGAAATGCAGCATGGTGCCGGAGCATCCAGTAATGCTTCTCTGAAATGTAATTTGCAAGCAGGGTCGCTGAAAACTCTCCGTGGTTATCAGGACAGACGACGAAGCCGAGGTCGTGAAAAAGGGCTACTACAATCTCCTCTTCACTCCCACCATCCCTCATCACCATCGTTGCACTTTGCAGGCAATGCCGGTAGTTGTTGATCCGGAATCCGTAACTCGGCGCATCTTTCTGAACTTCAAGTAGAGAGAGTGCTTGCTTTGCCTGTTCTTCCTGTTGGTATAGTTTCCTGTATTTTGATAGATTTTCCCAGTCATTTCGGCTGAGATCGTCCATTTTAGATTGCGATTCCGGCAAATGTTTTAAATCTGCTGGAAGCAACACTGAAGTTTGGTTCAGCATTTTGTCGTTCGTCACATCATCAGAAAATAGTTTTCCAGTACCGATGTGCGGAGGTGAGTTTGCGGGAATACTCATGGATGTCTTTAGTTATTGTGTTAAGTGTGAAAGTCAAATGACAACCAGACTATACAAGTCTCGAACTAAACTGGAAACTTAAGCTGTTGTCAACGGAATTTTCCTTTTGTTTAAGCCTAACTGCTTTTGGACGGACAGGTCAATTGGAAAAAAGTTTCACGCGCACAGTCTATCCCAATTATTGCTACACGATCATTTTCTTCAAAGCGAAAATTAGCATCCGGATTTGGTTCGAGGATGTCATCCCGAATCACTCCAACTATTGAAGTATCTGTTTTTGTTCTAATTTCAGCTTCGCCAATCGTAATGCCAACCAGGTTGCATCCTGGTTTTATCAACATCCACTGCAGGTCAAACTGGTGTTCTGCCGTCTGGAGTTGTTCAATAATTTGAGTTTCCTCATTTTCATTGAAGAAAGAGGCGAACAGATCCTTCCTTAATGATTCAGTGTAATGCTGAATTTTAGCTGCCGGAATATGCAAATGGACCAAGGCTTTACGCGCCATTTCAAGTCCTGCTTCAAATTCCGGAATTACAACTTCAGAAATATTCAATTTTTTAAATTCTTCCAAAAACTCAATTCCCGGTGCGCGGGCCACGACTTGAATTTCCGGATTTACTTTCCGTACACGTTGAACAATCGTCTGGGCAATTACGACTTCCGGAGATGTTATAATTAACAAACGTGCCAATGCTGTCGTAGCAGCTTCCAAGACGACTTCGTGACTGGCATCTCCATAAATAACAGGAATATCAGCATGTTTTGCCCGGTCAACCCGGAGTTGATCCAGTTCAATTATCAACATGGGAACACTGAGTCGTTTCAAAACTTGTGCAATTCGAAAACCGACTCGACCGCCTCCTACAATAATCACATGATTTTTCAATCCGGATTTTGGGAAATTGATAGAATCCAGTGCTTCATGTTTGAACCAGCGTTTACGGAGAGCATACAGACGAGCGGTTTGACCGGAAATAAGCGGAGTTAGAAACATCGTTATGATCGCAGTTGTCAAAACCAGTGAATACACTTCATGGCTGATTGAGTTTGTCGAAACCCCTACTTGTGCGAGCACAAATGAAAATTCACCCACCTGAAAGAGCCCCAAACCAACTGCGAGCGGCACCACATTTCCATATTTGAAAATTCTGGCCAACAGTGCGAAAATAAGACCTTTACCCAGACTGACTATCAAAACAAGGATGAGAACCTGCTGCCAGTGATCCAGCAAAAAAGCAGGATTGAGTAACATTCCAACAGACGCGAAAAACAGCAGCCCAAAAAGATCACGCACCGGTATTATGTCACTCAAGGCCTGATGTCCATAATCTGATTCACTCAAAACCATTCCGGCGACGAAGGCTCCAAAGGCAAAAGAAAGTCCTACTAAATATGTCAGATAACCAACACCTAAACCAATTGCGGTGATGGCCAGTAAAAATAATTCACGTGATCCTAAATGGGCTATGTGCCGCATGATCCATGGCAGCAAACGGGTTCCAAAGAAAATCATTCCGGCCAGAAAAAGAACCGTTTTCAGAATTGCTATTTCCAGAGACACCCAACCCTGTTCTGGATTATTTAACATGGGCAAAAGCACAATCAAGGGGACAACCGCTAAATCCTGCACGATCAACATTCCCACCATGACCTTGCTGGAGAGTGTGCCGAGCCAACCCTGATTCATCAGAGTTTTTAGCAGAACCATTGTGCTGGAAAGAGAAACAAGCGCGCCAAGCCAAAGCGATGACTTTGCATCCCATCCCATCCACTGTCCAATACCATAGCCCATTGCAATGGTCAGTAAAATTTGAATAGGTGTACCGATCAGTGCGATTTTTTTGACAGGTTTGAGGTCTTTGAGGGAAAATTCCAAACCAAGAGCGAAGAGTAAAAGTGCCACTCCGATTTCCGCCAACAGTTCTATTTCGTGTACACTGGTCAGCGCAAACCCGCCTGTGTAGGGGCCAAACGCGATTCCGGTCAGGATGTATCCCAAAATCAACGGTTGTCCTAATCTCTGCATCAGCAGTCCACTGAAGAACGCGCTAACAACAAGCAGAATAAGATCTGTGGCGATGCCCATGAGCTAAATGAGGGAGAGGTGCTTATTTATAAGTTTAATTTTTTCTTGCTTTTATTTATGCTTATATAAACTTTTTTATCAATACAAAATCATGGACAGCAGATGAATCTTTTTACGGAACTTGCCCTTACTCCGGAAGGTTGGGCCAGAAATGTAAGAGTAACAGTGGATCAACTTGGTCGAATTTCTGCCGTTGAATCAGGAGTTGAAGCAAATCCGGACGATCAATATTTACGTAACCGTATCCTGCTTCCGGCATTGTCAAATCTGCACAGCCACTCTTTCCAAAGGGCGATGTCCGGACTGACGGAAAAGCGTTTGGAAAAGCGTGACAGCTTTTGGAGTTGGCGTGAGTTGATGTACAGTTTTCTGGAACGTCTGACTCCGGAACAAATGGAGGCAGTTGCAGCCCTTGTTTTTATGGAAATGCTGGAATGCGGTTATGCTTCGGTAGGGGAATTCCATTATGTGCACCATCAATGCGGTGGACAGCATTACGAAAACATTGCAGAAACTTCGTACCGTGTTATCAATGCTGCTCAAAAAGCTGGAATCGGCTTGACGCATTTACCTGTTTTTTACATGCAGGGTGGTTTGAACGGCAAAGCACTTGCGGATGGGCAACTTCGTTTTGGCAATGAACTGGATGAATTTTTAGCATTGCTTGAACATGCTGAGTCAGCTCTCAGGAATGCACCGGAAGATTATCTGCTTGGAATGGCTCCGCATTCTCTCAGAGCAGTTTCTCCGGAGTCGTTACAGGAAATTGTTGAGGCAAGAACTTCCGGTCCGGTTCATATTCACATTGCAGAACAGCTTAAAGAAGTTGATGATGTCCTGGAAAATTACGGTGCGCGTCCGGTGGAATGGTTACTTCAAAATGCAAATGTTGACTCACGCTGGTGTTTGATTCATGCCACACACATGATTCCGGAAGAAACACAAAATGTTGCAAAATCCGGTGCAGTTGTGGGACTTTGCCCAATCACAGAAGCAAATCTTGGAGATGGAGTTTTTGATGGTACAGAATTACTTTTGTCTGGAGGAAAATACGGAATCGGTTCTGACTCAAATGTGTTTATTGCATTGACGGAAGAGTTACGTTTGCTGGAATACAGCCAGCGACTTGTCCGGAAGGAACGTAACGTGATGACGAACAAGAGTGGTTCTGTCGGCCAAGCGCTCTACAACAATGCTCTGGTCGGCGGCGCTCAAGCACTGGGCCGTAAATCAGGAAGTATAAGTCCCGGAAACTGGGCTGATTTAGTTTCTCTTGATACAGAGTCCTTGAGCTTGTGGGGTTGCACGGATGATGAATTTCTGGATCGCTGGATTTTTACCGCAGACGATTCACTCGTACGTGAAGTTTGGTCCGCGGGACGACAAATGGTGACGCATGGGCAGCACATCCATCACCAAGAAATTGAACAGCTCTACCGTACTGTGATTCAGGAAATCAGGCAGGATAAATAAAAAATGAAGACTAAAAAGGACGGACTTCCGGTTTATCAGAGCATAAAAACTGAGATGCGGGAATGGATTCAAACAGGAATTTGGAAGCCTGGAAGTTTGATTCCTGGCGAGGCAATGCTTGCTAAACAATTTGGCTGTGCAAGAGTAACTGTAAATCGGGCCTTGCGGGAACTGGCAGAGGAAGGAAAACTGGATCGACGCCGTAAAGCAGGAACACGGGTCATCACGCCGGAAGGACGTTCAGTAAATTTTGAGATACCAAGGATACGTCAGGAAATCGAAGAAACTGGAGCTACTTACCGTTATGCTTTGCTACTGCGTGAAGTGGTTGTCCCGCCTGCAGATGTGCTGAGTAAGTTGGAAATTCCTCCGGAGGTCCTGACTCTTCATTTGCGTTGTCTACACTATTCCAACGAAGCACCTTTCCAATTAGAGGAGCGTTGGATTAATCTACAAACCATTCCGGAAGCTGAACTGGAAAAATTTGAAAAAATTAGTCCAAACGAATGGCTGGTGAAACATGTGCCATGGACAGATGCAGAACATATCCTTTCTGCAAATAATGCTGATACGGAAAAAGCTGAGTTGCTTGCACTTGCTGAAAGAGATGCCATTTTTGTGATTCAACGCAGGACATGGCGCAAAGAAAAATTGGTGACTTATGTCAGACTTTACTATCCCGGTCGTTTTTATCAAATGCGGACTAATTTATAGTGATATAAAATTTTGAATCGCGAAAAATTTAGCAGATATTCCGTAAAAATGAATTAAAGAGGTTCTTCAAATTTTGCTCCAAAGCTTAAACCCATGGATTGTTCTTCAAAGAAAGACCTTTTCCCGAAATCAATTTTTAAATAAATCCAGGTAGTTGCTATAGCCTTCTTTTTCCAGCTCATTTTTGGCAACAAATCGAAGTGCTGCCGAGTTAATACAGTAACGTAAACCATCCGGTTTTGGACCATCATTAAACAAGTGTCCCAGGTGAGAATCCGCGTATTTACTGCGGAGTTCAATCCTCGCCGAGAACCAGCTGTTATCTTCTTTTTTGATCAGACTTGCTCCAGCAACAGGTTTGGTGAAACTAGGCCAGCCTGTACCGGATTTATATTTGTCAACTGAGCTGAATAGCGGTTCACCGGAAACTATATCAACATAAATTCCTTCTTTTTTATTATCCCAATATTTGTTTCTGAACGCCGGTTCAGTTGCATCATTTTGAGTAACGTCAAACTGTAAAGGTGTCAGTTTTTCTTCAATTTGTTGCAAATCAGGTTTTTGATATTTTGCAGGTATTGTTATAATTTTTTCACGGATTTCAGTTTTACCCCAAAGTTCTTTAAGCCGCTGATCACGTCCGCATCTATATCGGTAGTATTTATATTTTGTTGAGCTATTTTTGTAGTAATTCTGGTGATAATTCTCTGCAGGAAAAAACTCTCCTGCTTTTATCAGCGGAGTCTCAACTGGTTTTTCAAGGATACCGGAATTTTCGAGCAAGTTCTTAGACTTTGACGCCAGCTCTTTTTGCTCAGTTGACAGGAAAAAAACCGCAGTTGAGTACTCATGACCGCGGTCACAAAATTGGCCATTTTTGTCAAGAGGATCAATATTTACCCAAAATATTTCCAGCAGTTCCGCATAAGAAACAACAGCCGGATCATAAAATATCTCTACTGCTTCAATATGTCCGCTTTTTCCATAATTATTATAGTTCGGATTTTTTGACGTTCCGCCGATATATCCGGAAACGACTTCTTTGACACCATTTATTTTTTCAAAATCAGCTTCCATACACCAAAAACAACCGCCTGCAAAAATTGCACTTTGGTCTTTTTCCTCTGCAGGTGAATTAATTGTAGTCAGCCAAAAAAGTAGAAGAAATGGAATAAGAATCATAACAGATTTACGCATATTAGCCCCTTGTATTTTAAAGAATGGATTTATTTGATTTTGATAGATTAGTAAATAGCTGTCATTTCTACGGAAGCTATTATTTACAGTTCGTCTGCGAGCAGCTTAATTAATTCGGCCCTGAGTTTTTCCAGAGAGAGCATAGCGCAGGGCAGAGAACCCAAGCCGCCTCAATTTGAAACAGCAATTGCTAAAGCACTGTCTTGAACTCCGGCCATAGGTGCCTGAATAATTGGTAACTTTGTGCCGAGAAAAATATTATTTGCCCTGGCTTTAGCATTTTTGATGCGGAACTGAAATGACCTGAAACCGTGTCATTTGCGAGAAACGGCAAAGCTTGTGTTAGCGGCCTCCCTGAAAAACCCGGAATTTCTTTTTTGGATCAAATTGTGTATTTTCTGCTTTGTAATTCGCGAGATATGCCCCGATACCCCAGCCGATGAATCCGTAAACAAATGCATTTGTCCCTGCCTCGCCGTGTAAAAATTCTGGATTCCAAAAACCAGCCAACGCTCCAGTCAAGGCGCCCAAGCGGACATAATTGTCCTGAAATAAAGTCATTATCAAAACCAGTAGATTTCGAGTCATATGCTCCAGCAGTTGAAAATATTAAATCGTCTATTTGACATTTCGGGCATAGTGAGGAATCTTAATGAGATTAGTATGGTCGCTTAGCTAAGATTTCTATCTTCGCTCTAAATGACACAGTTTAAGTCCTTTTTAGGTAGGAGTCGTAGTATAGTCAACTAATTTGAAAGTGTATTCTTTAGACATTCTTTCAGCGGTACGTTTTATTAAACGTTTAATTGTCAGCTAAAAAATAGATCTTAAGGTTTGAAATAATGCTAAAAATACTCTGGAAGAAAAATATATGACCAATACTCCACCGATAAACAAATCGCCTTCGCCCTGAAGAGGATTAAAAAACATCACAAAATTAGAGGGAGGATCCAGTCTTTCGTCAGCCGGTTTCTTCATGCGGAAACCTATCATCGCCGCGAGAGTTGCTATTGTTAAAATAAGCCAGTTACCCATGTTTTTAATAACTGTTATAGAATTATTTAATAAATATTATGAGATTGTAGTCTAAAATGTTATTTTTTTAGTCTATAGCAGATAAACTCAAGTGGCAACGCAAAATCTGTGCAACAATCGGCAAAAATTGAACTTTTCGTAACTTGCAATTAATGTGTGATCCGTCTTAGTGTGGGCACGTTCCAGTTCAAAACCGGATTGCGTCTTCTGCAGACAAACGATAGTATTGAATACAGCTTAAGAAGGAGATTTTATGGAAATACCAGCAATGTTTGATCTGAGTTCGAAAGTAGCTTTAGTTTCCGGTGCAAGCCGTGGGATTGGAGCTGCAACAGCAAAAATTTTGGCTGAGTTTGGCGCACATGTAATTCTGACAAGCCGCAAGGCAGAAAATTTAGAGGAAGTTCAAGCACAAATTAAAAATGCCGGCAATCAGGTCTCGGCGATGGTTTGTCATAATGGTGATCTTACGCAGATAAAATCACTATTTGAAAAAATTCGTGAGACTCACGGTCGACTTGATATTCTGGTGAATAACGCAGCAACCAATCCTTTTTACGGATCAGTTCTAGAGGCAGATGAAAAAGCTTGGAATAAAACACTTGAGGTAAATTTGAAGGGGCCGTTTTTCATGAGTCAGTATGCCGCTGGATTAATGAGGAAAAACGATGGTGGAAGTATCGTTAATGTTTCTTCGATCAACGGCCGTATACCGATGGTAAACCAAAGCATTTATTCCATCACCAAAGCGGCACTCATTTCGATGACACAAGCTTTTGCCAAAGAGTTGGGGTGCGACAATATTCGTGTCAACGCGTTGCTGCCAGGATTGACTGATACGAAGTTCGCTTCTGCCATGACGCAGAATGACGAGTTAATGCAGCAAGTTCTTCGGCAAATTCCGCTGGGCCGGATTGCTCAGCCGAGTGAGATGTCCGGAATGGTGCTTTTTCTGGTTTCTAATGCTGCCTCATACATTACAGGCAGTACCTTCACAGTAGACGGAGGAATGCTGGCCTAGAAAATTGTGCGGCGCATTTTCAGCTAAAGAATAAGTTTCGCCGATGAAACGATTTATTAGGATCAGAGTTATGAGTCATTTCTCCTGGGTTACATCAAAGCTGGAATCCTGTGGTGTACTGACAATTAAAGAATATTAATTTTCTATTCTGGCAAACAAAAGATATTTAAATTTGCAGATTTGATTGATTTAAAAACTAAAATAAAATTCTACTAACAAACAAAAAGGGAGGGATAAAATGAGTAATGAATATCGTATTGAAAAAGATTCAATGGGTGAAGTCAAGGTTCCTCAAGCAGCGCTTTACGGTGCACAAACTCAACGTGCTGTTGACAATTTTCCTGTCAGCGGAATCTGCATCAGTCGCCCTTTGATACACGCCCTGGGTTTGATCAAACAAGGTGCGGCCAAAGTTAATGCTGAACTTGACAACATTCCAAAAGATGTCGCGCATGCGATTCAACTGGCAGCTCAGGAAGTAATTGACGGCAAGCTGGATGAGCACTTTCCGATCGACATTTATCAAACCGGTTCAGGAACGTCGAGTAATATGAACGCAAACGAAGTGATTGCACACCGTGCGATGGAACTCGTTCCGGATCTGTCGGTCAAGGTCCATCCGAATGATCACATTAATTTTGGTCAGAGTTCAAATGATACTTTCCCGACTGCACTCAGAATAGCGGCTTATCTTGAGGCAAAAAACACCTTGATTCCAGCCCTTAAGTATTTGCGAGAAACTTTGCTGAAAAAAGGCGCAGAATATTCACATGTGGTCAAGACAGGACGGACGCATCTGATGGATGCCATGCCTGTCACTCTTGAACAGGAATTCGGCGGTTATGCTAGGCAAATTGAAATGGGTATTAAGCGCATAGAATCAGCACTGGAACAAATGGAGGAACTGCCGATGGGCGGAACTGCTGTAGGTACCGGAATTAATACTGATCCTGAATTTCCTCCTAAATTTGCCGAGGAAATTTCAAAACTTAGCGGAGAGTCTTTCCGTGAAGCGGAAAATCATTTTGAAGCACAGTCAACTGTTGACGCGCCGGTTGCTTTAGGAGCCCAATTAAAAACTCAGGCAGTCAGTCTACTGAAAATTGTCAATGATTTGCGCTGGATGAATTCCGGACCAAACGGCGGGCTCGGTGAAATTCAACTAGCGGCACTTCAACCTGGCTCTTCGATTATGCCTGGAAAGGTGAATCCGGTGATTGAAGAATCAATGGCAATGGTCTGCGCTCAGGTAATCGGTTATGATGCGTCAATCAGCGTCGGTGGACTGTCCGGAAATTTTGAGTTGAATGTGATGCTGCCGATGGTAGCGCACAGTCTGCTCGAATCAATCCGTTTGCTGGCAAATGCTTCGCGTAATCTAGCGGAACGCTCAGTCTCACGCTTGGTAGTACGTGAAGATCACATCAAGGCTCTTGTCGGTAAAAATCCGATTCTGGTCACTACACTCAATCCTCTGATCGGCTATGATCTTGCCGCAAAAATTGCCAAAAAAGCCTTTGCGGAAAATCGCGCTCTCAAGGAAGTTGCGTTGGAAATGTGTGACTTGTCTGAAGCAGAACTGGACAGTGCGCTTGATCCGGCCAAGATGACAAAAGGCGGTTTTGTGGAGTGAGAAGTTTGCCTCATGCAAACTCATTTTTCTTTCAGTGGTAGAATAACACGGAACAACGTGCCTTTTCCGGGACCTTTACTTTTACACTCGATGCTGCCGTCGTGATTCTTAATAATATTATCTGAGACTGACAGGCCTAGACCAGTTCCCATTCCGAGAGGTTTAGTGGTGAAAAACGGTTCAAAAATATTCGGTAAAATTATGGGTTCAATGCCTTGACCGCTGTCCTCAATTTCGAATATCGCTTTAGTCTTGCGGCGTTTTATCCGAAACTCGATTTCCTTTTTCGATTGAGCTTTCACGGCATCCTTTGCGTTAGCAGCCAGATTGTAAAAGACCTGCTGCAACTGGGTGGCATTGCCGTTAACGTATAATGGCTGTCGACCCAACTTAAGTTTAATTTCAATGCCTTCTGACTGAAGCAGTCTTTTCAGCATTAAGATAATATTTTCAATTGTCTGACGCACATCTATTAATATCCGCTTGTCTTGATCTGCATTGCGGCTGAAATTAAGCATTTGTCTGGTTATCCTTGAAGTACGGTTCACTTCTTCGTTAATCAAATCCAGATTCTTGTTGAGTTCTGCAAAATTTTTAGTATTCAATGCTTGCTGAGCATTATAGGATGCGAGCCGAATGGTTGCCAGAGGTGTATTTATTTCATGGGCCACACCGGCACTCATTTCTCCTAGAGAGGCCAATTTAGAAGATTGCAGTAGTTGAGCCTGAGTAATGTGACGCTCGGTGATGTCAGCGTATGAAGCTATCAAAGCCTCTTCGCCATCATAAGTTAAAGTTGACGCAGAAAACATTACCCAAAAATGTTCACCATTGGGACGGATTAATTCCAATTCCCAGTCATAAACATGACCCTGTTTCTGCAATGTTTGTATCAGTTTTTGCCTTTGCTCCGGATGCGCGTAAAAGTCAGGAGTGGGCTTTCCTAGCAAATCAGCATTTCTAAGTTTGAGCGCATCATAAAGCCGTTGATTAACATATAAAATAATTCCGTCACTTAAACGGCTGATGAGCAGCGGATTGGTCATCGCCTCTGCAATTGAACGGAAACGGGATTCGCTTTGCTGAATGATTTTATCGGACTCCTTTTTAGTGCTTACATTACGCACAATTGCGACAATCTCCTCAGTTCCGTTGGGGGCAATCCGGGCCTCAAAATAACGCAGTCCTTCAGGAAATTCTAAAAAATATTCAATCGTCTGCAATTTCCCACTTGCCAGTGCTTCTCGAACACCATTGCGCCAGGTGATAAGCGCGCCGTAGTCATCATTCAAATGCTGATCAATTCTGGTGCCGATGACTTCCATTTCCGGCGCAATCAAATCTTCAGTTTGCGGAAATCGGAAATCCAGATATACTTCGTCTTTTGAGATCCGGAACACTAAATCCGGAATTGCTTCCCACAAAACTTCAGATTCCCGCAGGATTTTCTTGTAGTTCTCTTGTGCTTCCTTTTCCTTGATAACAAAGTCTGTCACGTCCCGGATGATAACAAAAGCTCCGGTGATTTCACCGTTTTCATCACGCAGAGTGTGACCGGTGTTATCTGTATAGTAGCCTTGAGGATTGACCTTGTTACGTTGAAACCAGCGTTTTTGTTTAGGCTTTTCTCCCCGCAAAGCTTGTGTTGCTACCAAATCTTCTACTGTAGCTTTTGTCCCATCTTCATTATACCGTATTCCAGTGGCTGTAAACATTTCTGTAAGACTCATTCCAAGCAAATTCACACCAATCATTTTCTCCATAGCAGAATTACAGGCAACAACATTTCCCTCAAGATTGATGACAATTAAGCCGTCATTTGTGCTATCCCAAAGCGTTTTCCAAAGTAAATCACTTGAAAAACCGTGGTCGAAATTTGTCATTTTTTCCTCTTTTTGACACCTAAATGCAGTTTTTTAAAGAAAAATGCAAAATAAATTTAGGTGGTTTTTACCAGAAAGGGTCGATTTTTTACCACCACTGGTAAAAAACGGCGAGCCTAATTTTTTAAAAATTCATAATAACAGTTACTTAAAAAACCTAACATTGGTCTGACCGGTTTACCAATTTGAAAAAATATCTATAAACTACTGAAATAATAACACTAAAATATTATTAAGGGGGG
>Ga0209374_1000776_pt1 | contig 34108 bp, 28 predicted proteins | sample SaaInlLV_DNA_10m_FD_184683 | JGI IMG/M metagenome (GOLD analysis project Ga0209374, IMG submission 184683) | Marine microbial communities from expanding oxygen minimum zones in the Saanich Inlet - SI075_LV_DNA_10m (SPAdes) (version 2) | ecosystem: Environmental > Aquatic > Marine > Unclassified ... | reverse complement strand
GGGCAATTAGATCGGGCGTAAAGTGCAGGCCGGCAGTGGGCGCGGCTACGGCCACGCGTTTGTCGTAATCGGCGTAGACGGTTTGGTAGCGCTCGTTGTCGTTGGCGCGGCGCGGGTCGTCGATCGTGCGTTCAATATAGGGCGGCAGAGGCATAATGCCAAGCCGCTCGGAAAGGTCGGTCACGGACTCGTCGCGCACCGGGTGGAAGCGCACGCGGTAGTTGCCATTTTCGCCGGCGTTGAGCACTTCAGCGCTGTATTCGCCGTCGATGCCGAAAGTGCCGACTTGTAAGGTCTTCTTGCCGGGGCGTAGCAGGCACCACCAGGTGACGGCGTCTTCTGCGGGCTGCAGTAGCAGGCATTCGACTCTACCGCCACTGGGGCGCTGGCCAAAAATACGGGCCTTGAGCACTGCCGCGTTATTGCGAAAAAAGCGCGCGTTGGCGGGCAAATGATCGCCGATTTGAGCGAACGTTGTGTGTGTGATTTGGCGGGTTTTGCGGTCGACCACCATCAGTCGTGAGGCATCGCGCTGAGCGGCGGGCTCTTGTGCGATGCGTGCCATAGGGAGGTGGTAGTCAAATAGGGCGCTGTCCATTCAGAGGCTTTTAGACGGGGAATCCGCAAGTGTGAAGTGGGAAGTTGTATTTTTATGGAAACTGATTCAGCCAGGCCTCAAAATATGGATGGGTACTTAGCTCGAGTGGTCACGATGCGCCTGTGCGCTTAGTCGATTTAATCCAGCGTGTCGGCGACTTTTGGCAGTCTTTTAAGGCTAGCACAGGCTGCTGAGCTAGCTGAGCAAAGAACAACAGCCATTTTAATCAATCACCGCAAATGTCCTTGCGACGAAGTTTTTAAAAGAGCTATAATATCTGGTTCATTATCACCCTATGTCTGCTCATGCATCCAGTCGTGTTTATAATCAAGCCGCCCTTGAAGTGTGGTTCGAAAACGTGGCACTCGATTGGGAGACTTTTTTCTCGAAAGAGGCACTACAGTGGGGACGCGAAATTTATCTGAAAGGCCAAATATCGGGCGTCGAATTGGCGGATCAGGATGTGATCATCAATTGCGCCTTTGCGCGTAAAGATACCTGCTACGTCGTGGTTGAGTGGGGGCCAAAGGGGCCAATTGTGCGTTGTTCGACGGAGGATGATGCGATGGGCGATGCGGTTGCCGTCGGTGGGTTGTATGAGGTCGAAGAGTTGATCGCGGATGAGATCGACCCGCTGCCCTATGTGCCGACGCCGAAGCCAGATCTGCAAGATGCCGCCATCGTGGCAGCGGCCTTGGCTAAGCAACAGAGCTCAACACTAAACTCGACGCAGCCTGAAGAGCCACCGGCTCGTCGATTGACCCCGCGTTTGGAGGGGCTTAGCACGGGCCTGCGAATGACGGCGTATTGGGTAAATGCTGATTTTTCACGTGAGTCGGCGTTTCAAGCCGAGGGTGGCAAGATGTCGAGTGCGGAGCGCGAGATGTTGGTGCGCTTGACGGCGTTGGCCAAGGAAGTCGGATTTACATTTCGTCGCGACCCGAATGACTTTTTAATGCATGACCCCGCGCGGATTGCGCCGTTTTTCTCGCATACCCGTAGGCGTTGGGAGAATATTTTTGGCGATCTAGATCTCGATTTGGATGCGCAAAGCTTGGCAGAGGGCGTGAAGCAGGTGAAGATTGTCGGCCGCGTCGAATCGGCTGGGAAGGCTAATATGCGTGTGGATTGGCGCTTTAAGTTGGGCAAGCGTTGGCTTGATCCTGAAGATGCGGAGTGCTTGGCAAAGGCGGGGCGTGGAACGCATATTGTAAAGGGGCTCGGCTTGGTGCAGATTGCCGACGAGCAGACTACGGCGCTAGCGGAGTGGCGCGTGGCAGCGGCTTCCAGATCGGAAGAAGCGCAAACTTGGCCGCGTTATATGGTGTTTTCGCTGTTTGGCGAGCGTGGTGCGGAACTAGACTTGGAGCAAGAGCTGCAAGAGTGGCGGGCGACGCTAGAGCCCAAACAGGCTGAGTTGGGGGAGCCGTTGGCATCGGATCCTACTGCAGTGGCATTGCCTAATTTCCTACGTCCGTATCAGGCGCATGGTGTGCGTTGGATGGCAAACTTGCGTGCGCAAAACTGCCATGGTTTGTTGGCGGATGAGATGGGCTTGGGCAAAACGCTGCAGGTCCTGACGCTGTTGAACGCCTATCCGTTTGAGGATAAGGATAGTTTAATCGTCTGCCCTGCGAGTGTGGTGCCGGTTTGGGAGAATGAGGTGAAGCAGTGGTATCCACATTTGAATACAGCGGTTTTGCGCAGCGGCGAAACGTTTGAGGGGGCGTCGAGACATGAACCGAAGTTGTGGATCGCTAGTTATACGCAATTGCGACGGCATAAGCATTTATTGGAAGGCACCGAGTTCGGCTATGCAGTGCTCGATGAGGCGCAGCAGATTAAGAATCCCGAAGCGAAGGTGACGCATGCTTGTTGTGCGATCCGTGCTGAGTGCCGCCTCGCGCTAACGGGCACGCCGATTGAGAATCGATTGCTCGATGTGTGGACCTTGTTTCGCTTCATTATGCCAGGTTTGTTAGGCTCGCGTCGTCGCTTTGAAGATGCAGCGATTTCGCCTGACATTTCGGTGCGCAAGACGTTGGAGCAAACCCTGGGTAAACAGATCGCGCCGTTCTTGCTGCGTCGCAAGAAAGACAAGGTCGGCAAAGATCTGCCACCAAAAGTTGAGATGGATTTGATTTGTCCGATTACTGAGATGCAGCGTCAGCTTTATGATGGATTACTTAATCAGGGACGTGAGCAAATGGGTGACGATTTACAGGTAGCGATGCAGTCGAACTCAATGAATTTCTTCACGCTATTGACTCGCTTGCGGCAAGCTTGTTGCGATCCTGGCTTAATCCCTGATCTGAATATCGAGCCGATGCAAAGCGGTAAGATTCAGATGTTGCTCACCAAACTGGGTGAAGCTTTGACGGGGACAGGTGCGCGTAAGGTAGTGATTTTTAGTCAGTTCTTGAAGCTGCTCAAGCGAGTGAAGCCGTTGATTAATGAACAGTTCCCTGATGTGGAGCTGTTGGAGTTGAACGGAGATACAAAGAATCGCTCAAAGCCAGTGGAGACTTTTCAGAATAAGAAGGGGCCTGCCGTTATTTTGGTGAGTCTGCGAGCTGGTGGTACAGGGATTACTCTGCACGCTGCGGATTATGTCTTCTTACTTGACCCGTGGTGGAATCCTGCGGTGGAGAGTCAAGCGGTGGATCGCGTGCACCGGATCGGTCAGCGTAAGCGGGTATTCGTGTATCGTATGATCACGCAAGGCACAATCGAGGAGCGTATTCAGCATTTGAAGACCGAGAAGCGCGAGCTGTTTGAGAGTACTTTGGGGAACCTCGGAAGCGCGAAGGATTTACGTGAGCACTTTACTGATTTGGAGGAGTTGGCGAAGTTGTTGCCGCCTGATTCTTGAGAGCTCAGAGGTCTTGTGGCTGGAGACCTGAAAGTGATTAGTGTTTGTAATGACTTAGCTTTCTATATTCGTCATATTTAGCCAATGCTAGTGTTGCGTAGAGCGTAACTCACTTGCTCCTACCTTACACAAATACGGCTACCTCTGTGTAGAGGCAGCCGTAGTAAAGCGGTTAATTGTGTTTAATGGGTAGCTTACTCAACGTTGGCGCCGACTACTGCAGCCATTTGCATCATGTTGATAGTCTGGCCTTCCTTGATGTTGCGCAAGTCAGTTACCTTGCCAGATTTGCTAGTTGAGTTGGTGTGGCGAAAAATAGTGAGCAATTTTGCATCAGTGACGATGTATTTCCCTGCGTTTTCAGGTGCGCCGTTCTCGGTCTTTGTTTGGAGGCCGTTCTTTTTGATGTAGTCCCAGAGATTTTTGGTAATCTCTGTGCGTGGCAGCGCAGAGGCTCCCAAGAATGCTGCGAGATCTGCTTTGAGGGTTACTGGTTTGTTCAGTCCTTTTGGTTCTTCAGCCATAATAGTTTTGTTTGTTTGTTTGTTTGTTGGTTGGTTTATTTTGTTGAGGTGAAGTGTAACGATCCAATTAATCGAGTTTGGATAAATGTTTAAGTGCGGCTACGTAGCCATCGAAGCCGAGGCCAGAGATGACGCCGATACAGGTTTCCGCTGTCATGGAGTGATGGCGGATGGCCTCACGTTTGTAAATATTGCTGATGTGCACCTCGATCACGGGCAAGTCGCTGCCTGCCAATGCGTCGCGCAGGCCGAGGCTGGTGTGCGTAAGTGCACCAGGATTGATAATCAAGCCAAAGACTTCGGAGTCCGCTAATTCGCCGATCTCATCAATGATGAAGCCTTCGTGGTTGGATTGGTAAAATTGCACTTCTACGCCAAGCTCAGCAGCCTCATCGGTGATGAGGTTTTCAAGGTCAGTGAGTGTTTGATCACCGTAGATGGATGGTTCGCGTTTACCGAGTCGATCCAAATTGGGGCCGTTGATGATGACGATGCGTTTCATTAATTAAAAAGAATTGGTTGAAGCAAATAGAACTTTGAGTGACTTGGCAATCTACATTACAGTAAGCAGGGCGTTTTGATAAAAGTCCATTCGAGGCCAAATTGCTCGGCGACTTCTTGGGCAAGGGCTGTGACGCCAAAAACCTCAGTGGCGTAGTGGCCGCAGGGGTAAAGATTGAGCCCGAGCTCTTGTGCCATATTGAAGTGATGCTGCCGAAGCTCGCCGGTAATAAGAGTGTCGATTTTATTCGCTTGGAGTTGATCAACCGCGCTTTGCCCGCTGCCAGTGAGGATTGCGATGCGTTGGGGCTGTTCGCTGCCGTATTCGATGGCTTGATAAGTGTCGGGGAATAGCGCCTTGAGTTTGGTCGCGAGCTCATGCCGTCCACCTTCGGGGCCAGCGGTGATGGTGGCCACATCGTTGCCTTCGTAGGGGACGAAACCGCCGGTTTTGGCGAGCCCGAGGGCCTTGGCGAGTAGAGCGTTGTTGCCAATTTCGGGGTGGCAGTCGAGCGGAAGGTGGGCGCCATAGACGGCGAGATTGCCGTCGAGAGCGGTTTTTACCTTCTTATGGCTGCTGCCAATGAGTGGAATCGGTGTAGTCCAAAACAATCCGTGATGGCAGATCAAAAAATCGACCCCGGCGCCGATGGCTTGTTCAAAAGGGATTTGACCTGCATCAACGGCAGCACCGACCTTGGTAACTTCGCCGTTATTCTCGACTTGTAGGCCGTTGTAGGAACCAGAGAAGTCTTTGATTTCGGCTCGGCGGGTGCGTGTATCACAGAAGGCGACGATATCGGAAAGCATTGGCATGGGGCGCATAGTGAATGGGGAATGGGGAATAGTGAAGATCGGAAAGTGGAAAGTTGGGGTTATTTTGCTTCTCATTCCGGGGACGATCTTCTAATTCCTCTGCGATGCCAGATTATGAAGCACGATTCGGCGCGATTGGGCGCTTGTATGGAGTCGATGGGTTAAAACGCCTTTCGGGGGCGCATGTCTGCGTGATTGGCTTGGGCGGAGTCGGTTCGTGGGCGGTGGAGGCTTTGGCGCGCACTGGGATTGGCAAGTTGACGCTGGTGGATATGGACGAGGTCTGCTTAAGCAATGTGAATCGCCAGCTGCATGCCTTGGATGGGACGATTGGTCGCTCAAAAGCGGTATTACTGGCCGAGCGTGTGGCAAAGATCTCGCCGCGTTGCGTGGTGACGGTCGAGGAATGTTTTTTGACGGAGTCCTCGATGGATCGTTTGTTGGCACCGACCTTCGACTACATTATCGATGCGATCGATGCCACGAAGTATAAATGCCTATTGATTGCGGAGGCGCGCAAGCGTGGCTTGAAATTAATTACCTGTGGGGGTGCGGGTGGGCGTATTGATCCGTCAAGGATTCAGGTCGCAGATTTGGCTCGCTCGATTAACGACCCGTTGCTACTGCAAGTGCGTAAGACGCTGCGTCGCGATTTCGGCTTTCCGATGTTTAAGCGGCAGAAGTTTAAGGTCGATTGTGTGTTTACAGACGAGTTGCCTTTATTTCCCCAGGAGGATGGCTCTATGTCTTGTGAGCGCGAGACTGGCGCTGATTACCGTCTAAATTGCGATCAGGGGTTTGGATCTGCTACCTATTTGACTGGAACATTCGGTTTTTTTCTCGCCGCTGAGGTGGTGAAACAGATCGCGATAGGCAACCGCTCGGCCACATCTGAGTAAAACGCCGCGACCAATTTAAATCGAAATTGCTCTGTTCTGTCGGATACTGGCACGGACTTTCTTTAACAGCTCCTTGGGCATCTTGTCTTTACTGATACGAAAATTGGTTTGTCGTGTCTGGATGTGATAGCCGAGGTGATCGACTTTGAGCTTCTGCATGTCAGACCATTGCAACAGGATCGGAGGTTTAGGCTTTTTACGCAGTGTGACGCCAATTTCGTCCCAGGTGATTTGTAGTCGTCCGATTGAGTTGAGTGTGACGCCGATGGCACAGGCGACGAAAAATACGATGCCTGCAGCCATTAGATAGTTCTGCTGTCGAACGGCGCTGATACTCATCATGGCACCGAGGGTGGCATAAATAAGTGCTTTAATTTTTTTCATTGGTGCGAGTCTGCAAGTAAATACATGCAATTGATCTGCTTAAGCGGTGAAACGGGTTTTATCGATCGCCTTCATGTAGGCCTCCTCTTGGGTGATCAGACCTGCTTCCAGTAATTTGCTGAGTGAAGCATCCATCGAGATCATGCCTTGGTCTCGGTTTTGGTCGATGATGTTGCGAATATTGGAGAGCGAGTGAGTGCGAATGCAGTTTGGCAGTGCGCCATGTGTGAGTAGGATCTCATGCACGGCGATACGACCGCCGTTTTTCTTCTGGCATAATAGTTGCGAGACGATGCCGCGAAGGGTCTCAGCGAGCATGATGCGGATTTGATTTTGTTCGTCGGCAGGGAAAGCATCAATGATGCGATCTACCGTCTTGGTGGCATTGTTGGTATGCAGTGTGGCAAAAACCAGCATGCCCATTGCTGCGCAGTTGAGTGCCAGGCGAATAGTTTCCATGTCGCGCATTTCGCCAATCAAAATGACATCGGGGTCGGCGCGCATCGCACCCTTGAGCCCGGCGCTGAAAGAGCGCGTGTGCTCACCCACTTCACGGTGAATAATGGTGCTTTTCTTATCGTCATGAGTAAATTCGACCGGGTCTTCGAGCGTGATAATTTGCTTCTGAGAGGTTTCGTTGATGTGGTTGATGATGGCCGCGAGCGTGGTTGATTTACCACTGCCGGTAGGGCCCGTGACGAGCACTAAGCCGTTTTGGTAAGAGGCGATCGCCTTCAATGCGACGGGTAAGTCGAGCTCGTCGATGCTGGCAATTCGCGACGGAATCTGGCGCAGGACGGAGGCCATGCCCCAGCTGTTTTTAAACAGGTTCATGCGGAAGCGCGCTTTTCCTGGTATCTCATGCGCGAGGTCAACATCGCCTGTTTGGGTGAAGGTCTCCCAGCGATGAGCCGGAGTGACTTCTTTGAGTAGCGCTTCCATTTCGCGTGCGCCGATCGGTTGCTCGTTGAGCAGATGGATGACGCCATCGATTCGTGTCTTTGGCGGCGAGTCGACGGCGAGGTGGAGATCGGAGCCTCCTTTGGCGAGCATGTCAGTTAGCAGTGTATCCAGTTCGTTCATCGATCAAATTCTCTTTTTCGGGGAGGGGGAGGAGGCTAGACGTTACTTTCCGCATTAAACATATTCTCAGCGGCGACTTCGGCAGTGATCTTGCCTTGGTCGAGCAGTGCTTGCACGGAATCGTTCATGGTGAGCATGCCGAGTTGCTTGCCGGATTGCATGGCATTTTCTAGGCCGGTCTCTTTCGCATCGCGAATGATGTTGGCCACCGCGGTGGTGTTGACTAGCAGTTCGCAGGCGAGCACGACTTCGTCATCCACGCTGGGAATGAGGCGCTGACAGACGATGCCACGCAGGGAATCGGCAGTCATTGCACGGATTTGGTTTTGCTGGTTGGGTGGAAATACGTCGAGCATACGGTTCAATGTGGATGCGGCATCGCGGGTGTGCATGGTCGCAATCACGAGGTGGCCTGTTTCTGCCGCAGTGACTGCCATCTCGATTGTTTCTAGGTCACGCATTTCACCAATAACGATAATGTCAGGATCTTCGCGCAGGGCGGATTTCAAGGCGGACTTAAAGGACTCGGTATGTTTGCCGACTTGCCGCTGAGTGACGATGCTGTTAACTGAATGCTGCATCACTTCGATAGGATCTTCCACAGTGATGATGTGATCCTGGCGCGTTTGGTTCAGTTCGTTAACGAGGCTGGCAAGTGTCGTGGTTTTGCCGCTGCCGACTGGGCCAGTTACCAGGATAATACCATTGTGGTAATTAAGTAGTTTGCGAATGTTGTCTGCATTCGGAAATCCGAGCTCCTCCAGGCTCATTAAGTGATCCGTCACGATTCGATAGACGCCAGAGATGCCTTTTTTTTGCTCCATCAAGTTGGCGCGGAAACGCATTTTAAAGCCCGCAGTTTCATCATCGACAGTCAAGGCATAGTCCAAGTCCCAATCAGTTTCGAATCGCTGCCGCTGCTCAGGAGTGAGGGGTAGGTAGTTGATTCGTCTGGCTAGGGCATCTGCGAGTGGTGCATTGCTTAGGTAGACGATGCGCCGATGATGACGTATCCGTGGGCGGGCACCTCCGGTAAGGTGCAGGTCGCTCGCGCCTATTTTTTGACATTGGGTGAAGAGCATACGAATGGCTGCTCGGAGCTCATCGTCGTTCAGCTGATTAAAGGTCGAGAAGTCGGGGAACCCTTCGACGTTACTTTGGGTGCCTGCGGACGATAGTCCAGGCAGCACCGGCAGTTCAAAGCCATCCTGCGTATTGTTAATCGAGGCCTCGATGGCACTATCAAGAAAGGCGGTGTCTGCAATCCAACCAGAGTTTGCAAGTAGCTTGGCGCAGGCATGCACGTCTGTGCTTGGGGCAAGGTTAGATACTATGCCATGAACTTGGCCCTCGGTGAGTAGTTGATTTTCTAGGCAGAAATGGAGAAGCCAGTGGATTTCCGAACGCATATATGTGGGGGGATGTTTTGGGGAAGTTGAAGTCTTGTTTATTTATAAAGAATGCGGGGAGAATCAACCACCTTATTAAACAATAAGGGGCGGATGGAGGGGGCTGTATTTACCTGTGATAACGAAGCGTGAGCGACCCGACTTTGTTGTGGTATGGCCGTGGGCGGGTCGCCCACACTCCTCTAGTTCTAATTTTTAGCGTGGCACAGCACTGCGATGGCCGATGTGCTCTATTTGAAAACCACTGACGATGCCTAAGCCGAAACCAAATACACCGCCGCCGGGCTTGTTACACCCGCGCAACCCGCATCAGGGGCGCTATGACTTCAGCGCCTTGTGTGTGGCGTGTGCGGAACTGAATTCGTATGTGCGACTAAACCCTGCAGGCGAGCCGACCATCGAATTTGCTGATCCCGCCGCGTTGCGATGTTTGAACCAAGCACTGCTAGCGCAAACTTACCAGATTAAGCATTGGATGATACCCGCTGGCTATTTGTGTCCTCCCATTCCGGGGCGGGCGGATTATATTCATTATGTGGCAGATCTCTTGGCAGAGGCAGGCCCGGTGCCAAGGGGCAAACAGGTGCGGGTGCTCGATATTGGCACAGGTGCGAATTGCATATATCCTATTATTGGTAGCCAGAGCTATGGCTGGAAATTTGTCGCGACCGATATCGACCCAGTCTCGGTGAAGACTGCTCGGCTGATCGTCGAGTCGAATCCATGCTTGAGCAAGTTGGTGAAGGTGGTCCAACAACAGGAACGTAATTCGATTTTTAGAGGCATCATCCGCAAAGGTAATTATTTTGATCTGACGCTGTGCAATCCACCCTTTCATGCTTCGATGGCAGCGGCACAGGCGGGCACTCAACGAAAACAGAAGAATTTAACTAAGGGACGTTCTGCGAATGGCCCAGCCAAGTTAAACTTCGGTGGGCAGCAGGCCGAGCTCTGGTGCCGCGGTGGCGAAGTGGTGTTTATTACGCAGATGATTCGTGAGAGTGTTGAGTTCGCGCCACAAGTAGGCTGGTTTACTAGTCTAGTCTCAAAGCGGGAGCACTTGCGCGTGTTGAAGCAAGTTCTCAGCCATTGCGGTGCCAAGCAAGTCGAGGTGATTCCAATGCGCCAAGGCCAAAAAGTCAGCCGACTCCTCGCGTGGCGTTTTAAGGGTGGAGATGCGGAGAAATAGTAACAGCGTGATACAGACACTGCTCAGTCATCTACGCTAGACCTTCGTCCTTTCTGTCCTGTGAAGCTCACAGGTAGGAATGTCTGTGCCGTCGATGGTCGTCCACAAAAAAGCCGCCGAATATATTCGGCGGCAGTTGTTTTTGAAATGTCAGTTATCTCGGTCGTTCGACCGAGTGTGCTGCACTTACGCTTTCGCTTTTTGGTAGTTTGCTTCGGCGGCGTCCCAATCGACGACATCCCAGAATGCAGCGATGTAGCTTGGGCGCATGTTTTGATACTTCAGGTAGTAAGCGTGCTCCCATACGTCGAGCGCGATCACTGGCTTGCCTTCAACATCAGCGACACCCGTCATGCATGGGCTGTCTTGATTGGGAGTCGATGTCACTGCGAGGCTGCCGTCTGCTTGCACGACGAGCCATGCCCAACCGCTGCCAAAACGAGTCGCGCCTGCTTTGGCGAAGGCGTCCTTAAATGCGTCAAAACCACCGAGCTCAGCGTCGATTGCTGCTGCGAGTTCACCCTTAGGAGCACCGCCGCCAGTTGGACTGAGCACCTTCCAGAAGAAGCTATGGTTGGCGTGGCCACCACCGTTGTTGCGAACTGCGCCGCGGATAGTTTCGGGCAGTACGGAAAGATCTGAAATGAGTTCGCAGACGGATTTGCCTTCAAACTCAGTGCCAGCGAGCGCTGCATTCACATTCGTGATATATGCATTGTGGTGCTTGCTGTGATGAATTTCCATCGTGCGTGCATCAATGCGTGGTTCGAGCGCATCGTATGCGTAGTCAAGTGCTGGTAGTTCGTAAGCCATGGTATGTATTGTTTTCTATTCAGTTAAATGGAGAGAGTGGTAGAAGTTGCGAGAATCTTAGAGCGCTGTCAAACGACAGCTTTGTTTGTTGTGCCCTTTTTTAAGTTTTGAAGCGGTTTCCAGTCGTTTGTTCTAACAGATAAAAAGCGGCAAGATGCGGTTGCGACTCTGCGGGTCACTGACTCGCGCCTGCGGGCGGTGGCGTGTTGTCTTTCTGCGCGTTCGCTTTTTTAGCACTATTAGCTAGGCGTTTTTTTTCGAAGAAGGCTTTCAAAATGTCGTGGTTCAACTCTTGCAGGATGCCGCTGACAGACTCGAAGTTGTGATTGCTATCGGGGAGAGCACCGAGGTCGAGCGCGCCGCCAACGCAGCCCATGCGCAAATCAGGGAGGCCGTAATAGACCTTGCCAATGCGCGCAATGACCAGTGCGCCAGAGCACATCGGGCAGGGCTCTTTGGTGACGTAGAGCGTGCACTCGTTGAGTCGCCAATCACCAATGAAGCTGGCCGCTTGCGAAATCGCAAGGATTTCGGCGTGGGCGGTGGGGTCATTGCTAGAGCGTGACTGATTATGCGCAGACGCGATGATCTGCCCCTTGTATTCGATCACTGCGCCGATCGGCACTTCGTCCTTTTTCCATGCTTCGATCGCCTCATTATAGGCGTGGGTCATGAAGTAGTCGGCATCGCGGTTGAGCGCTGATGGGTAGATTTTTTCGAATGGGCAGTCTACGTGCATGGTCTAAAAGTGTAAAAGTGTCCGGAGCGCGAGTAGCGGCTAGTTGGTCCGCGAGGTCTGCCGAACTGGCCTCGCCGGTGTGTGAACTGGTTGCCTGACGGGGGCAAGTAAAAGAAAAAGGTATAAAAAAGGCAGTTGTGGCGCTTAGCCAGACTTACTTTTTACCGCGAGCGCTTGGCGCTGACAGGTGCGGCCTCATTCGTTCGAGATCAGCGATTCAGGCAGATCAAACAGCGTGGAGAGTACGCCACTGTTGATTGATGCCTTATCTATAATGATGCGACCTTGCTGTTCGCCTTCGACTGAGGAGACCATGTCGAAGGCAATGAACATGCCATCAATGTCACGGTAGTCGCTGAATGTGGTCTGCTTGATGGTTCCGTCTAGTATCGGTTCTAGCTCGACGATGGGATGCATCGTTCGTGGATCGACCAGTATGTCGACCGCTGCACCGTCGGCGCTCAGTGTACTGACTTTTAGGCAGTCGGCGCCTGTCCAGCTAGAGGCTTCGATCGCAGTGATGCGTCCCTCGCCTAGGCTGGCGCTGATGATGCGGTCGAAGAAGCGCCGTTGATCTAGCCACGCATCGGCTTCTTGCCCCTCGATCAGGGCGAAGAGATCGTCATGCTGCGGTGCGCGTATGCGTCGCCAGACGGTATCGCCGCTCACGCCGTAGGTTGATTCATGCGAGCCGCGATCGATGGTGAATAACATTTGGTCGGGGCGCTTTTTGATCAGAGAAAAGGCTTGGCGATTGTCGCCGTTTACTAGGTGGCCTGATACACGGATAGTCTGTGTGTTATCCAGCAGCGCCGCATTGCAATTCACCGTGAGGTAGGTCTGCGTAAAGGTTTTGATTTGGGTGAGGTCGCTAAGGCTGCCATGGGGGAGTTTGATTATGGCCGTGTGCTCGTCCTCGGAGCGAACGAAGTGCACGATGGTCGCGATCGCGGCGAGTGATATGGCGATCGCGCTCAAATAGACCGTCAGCTTAACACGCTGTTGGAGCTTGGTCGGCTTGCCGCGTTTGACGTGTTTGCGCGTGGTGTTGGTGTAAGGAGCTCCCATGGATTTATTTAAAGTTAATGGCAGAGTTTCGAGCACTGCAGGGAAAATGACCACCAAAATAACTTGTAACGATGAGGGGCTTTACGTGGAGTCACATTTGAGCCCAGCGACACCGAAAAAATGGCCGCCTTATAGCTTTAACCCTTTTATTCTTTTTGCTCTCGTTTACTACATCCCGCGAAGCGGAGTGAATTTTTTCTGTGTCGTGTAATGGCCTACGTTGCTCTGGGTTGGAAATAGGACGTTTGAGCTGTTGTTTACCGAATCTCAGATAAGCGCCTGTTATTTAAATGCGATGCCAAAAAGCCTGATGTACCTATACCATCATAGATACTGAACAAAATAAGCCGCGTGGGTGCCGGCTTGTTTTTTACCTACACAGAGAGTCCTTGACTTTCGGTCTCAATCCGCTTCCCTCGCGAACTTATTATTGATCATTTATGGCAAAAGCACAAAGCGAAGATTACGTAGAAGTCGAAGGCAAAATAGTTGCCGTTCTACCTGGCACCATGTTTCGCGTGGAGCTTGCGAACGGGCATCTGGTACTCGCGCACATCTCTGGTAAATTGCGTAAGCACTTCATCAAGATCACCACTGGTGATACCGTAAAGATGGAGATGAGCCCTTACGACCTCGACAAGGCGCGCATCGTTTACCGTTTGCGCAATGCGCACGTGCAGCGTAATGCACCTAGGCGTAGTTTCGGCCCACGCCGTCGATAGCCAGTTCGTTTAATTGATTTCGAAAAGCACCGCGTGTCGGTGTTTTTTTGTGTCTGAGTGTCAGCTTCTCGGGCCCAACAATGCGGGAGGAGATGCCTTAAATACCTAATTCAGCGTCTACGCTCTATTCACTGACGGAGCAAAGCGGAGATGGCGAAGCAATGTGCGATCAATGCTTGCCTCATTATGTATTTGGGATGTGCTAATGTACTCATTCATTTAAACTCTTATTTATCAATTATGAGCAGCAAATTATTTAACTCTATTATCGAAACGGTCGGCAATACACCACTAGTCAAAGTCAACAACACTGCTGCCGGTGTAAACGCAGACATCTACTTGAAATGTGAATTTTTCAATCCACTTGCCAGCGTCAAAGATCGTATTGGTAAGGCGATGATTGAAGCAGGCGAGCGCGATGGTAGGATCGGTCCAGATAGCATCATCATCGAGCCGACTTCCGGTAATACCGGTATCGCACTGGCATTCGTTTGTGCGGCCAAGGGTTACAAGTTAATCCTGACCATGCCTGAGACGATGTCGGTCGAGCGCCGCGTACTGTTGCGTATGCTCGGTGCTGAGATCGTGCTGACGCCTGGGCCAAAGGGCATGGGTGGTGCCATCGCACGCGCCGGGGAGTTAGTCGAAGAATACGGTGAAAAGGCCTATATGCCACAACAATTTGAAAATCCTGCTAATCCTGAAGCGCACCGCCAGACGACTGCAGAAGAGATTTGGGAGGCAACCGACGGCAAGATTGATGCATTCGTTGCCGGTGTCGGTACTGGTGGCACCATCACTGGTGTCTCTGAAGTGATCAAGTTGCGCAAGGAGCTTTACACGGTCGCCGTTGAGCCTGAAGCGAGCCCGGTTCTATCTGGGGGTGCACCTGGTCCGCACAAGATTCAAGGCATTGGCGCAGGCTTCATTCCTAAGAATTGTAATGTCGATATTATCGACGACGTAATCAAGGTTTCTAATGATGATGCATTTGCCACGGCGCAAGCGTTGGCAGAGCAGGACGGCATTCTCGGCGGTATTTCCACGGGCGCGAATGTGTGGGCTGCGATGGAGCTTGCCAAGCGTCCTGAGATGGCAGGCAAAACAATCGTGACTATTGGCTGCAGCTTCGGCGAACGCTACCTTAGCACTCCGCTGGCTGAAAAGGCTCGCGCAGAGATGATGACTGCGACTGCGAGCTAAGCGTTCGGTCCAATCACTTAAGAATATAAGCCTCGGCCAGCAATGGTCGGGGCTTTTTTTTGGTTCATCGTCATTTACTGGGAAAATACCACTCTGAGCCTAATGTGGCGGCTATTCTGTTGGGGAGGGTCGACCTCCGTGTCGACCGCCAGCAGTTTAGAAATAATATGAAAATCCAAGATTCTCTATGCGCTGTTAGTCGTGTCAGCCACTCCTGCATCGGTACCGGACGACACGGAGGTCGTCCCTCCCAAGAGCCAGAAGCAAAGCCACCGTCCATCTATGCCTTTCCCGCGAATCGACGATGAACCTTTTTTGGGTTCATGTTTAATTAGCCGGAGGCCGACTGGCCCTCCTTCGTAGAGGTGGACGAGTCGCCCACACTCCGATCGCGGTTTATTATACTCGTAGAGTGCAATGGCTCTAGCTAGCAGGGCTGCAGGGTCTTCGTTGCCTCTCAGTTAAAGCGGTCTGCGCGAATCGACGGTGAGCCTTGTGGGTGGCTACGCTCAGTCGTTGCCACCTAAATTCAGCGGGGGGCCGATGTGTACATATGTAAATGACCGCATTGGCTCGGAAAGTGTCGCTCAGCTCGTAACCCTCCATGGATTGGCGAAGTTACAGTTCGAACCCAGCCTTGGCGATACAGACGACGAATTCGCCTTTTTGGCTTCCTTTGGCAATGCGGTCGCGCACTTCGCCGGCTGGCCCTGTGTGCACGGTTTCGTGGAGCTTAGTCAGCTCGCGGCAGACACTGATGCAGCGGTCAGGGCCTAGGGTGGTTACTAGGTCGTTGAGGAACTTGCCGATGCGGTGGCAGGATTCGTAGATGATAAGGGTATATTCAGAGTTTTGCTGTGCATCAAAGAAACGTTTGCGCGCGGCGCTCTTAGGGGCTAGGAAGCCGACGTAGAGGAATGCATCGCTTGGAAGCCCAGAGAGTGACAGGGCGGTAATTACGGCGCTAACGCCAGGCGCCGTAGTGACTTTAAGCCCGCGTTTGCGACACTCGCGGACAAGACGAAATCCAGGGTCGCTAATGGCGGGCGTGCCGGCGTCGGCGATCAGTGCGATATTTTCGCCCGCTTGCATACGGTCGGCGATTTCGTTCGCCATGTAGTTTTCGTTTTGCTCGCGGTAGGAGATCAGTTTGCCGCTGTTCTCGATGTTGAGTTTACTGAGCAGCTTGCCAGTGACACGGGTGTCTTCGCAAGCAATGTGAGTAGCGGCGCTGAGCACTTCGATGGCGCGTGGAGTGATGTCGGATAGATTTCCAATCGGTGCGGCTACGAGTGTAAGGGTTCCTGAGTCTGACATATCGAATACGACTGTATTTAGGTTGGTGTGAATGTCACAAAAAAAGCGCCTTCATGTTTTCACGAAGGCGCTGGTTTTTTTCAAAGTATTGATTGATTGGCTTTAACCGCCGAAACCGGGGACGCCACCTTCCCAGTCTGCTGGACGAGACCAAGGCAGTTCTTGGTCGTCGGGATTAGTGTCGAAGCAGCCACTGGTGGCTAGCGTGCAGCATGACAGTGCGAAGATTAGAAGCAGGCGGGTGATCATAATGTATCAGCGAGGTTTATAAGAATTAGAACATTACCTTGATGGTATCGCCCTTGGAAAGTCCGCGGAGCGATGTGCCCGGTAGGATGTCGGCAACAGCGAGCTGCTCGGTGACTTGGGTGATGCGAATCTTACCCAGTGCTTTCAAGTCTTGGATCAATGTGATTTGCGAACCGGCCGATAGGCCGAGCTCTGGAGACGCATTGAGAATAATGATGCCGTCAGCTGTGCTGATTGAGGCGACAGTTGTTGCGTCGCCGATCGATGCCGGTTGAACGGCTGCTGCACCATTGGGGGTGAAGCCGAATTTGTAGCCAGCCTGCTCTGTAGTGGTGCCAGCAGCAGATTTTTGGCTAGTGCTGATAGGCTTAGTTGCTTCAGCCGCCATGAGCTCTTGCTTGAGTGTATCGTTGGATTTAGCAAGCTCTTCGATGCGCTCATTGAGCTGTGCTAGCTCTGCTTCTTTACTGGCTGAGGCTAAGCTTTCTTCGGTCTTGACTAGATCGGTGCGTAGGCGAGTTGCGACACTTTCCAGCTCGGAGATGGTATTTTTCGTTTCTTTGAGTTGCTGTTGCGTGCGGGTGACTTCCTGTCGAGCAGTATACATTTCGGAGCGGATCGACTCGAGCTTACCTTTGGTGTCGGCGAGTGATTGGCGCTCGGTAGAGAGCTGCTTACCAAGCGAGGTGATCTTGCTGTTCGCAGTTTCTAATTCACTTTGAGTGGCTTGAGTCAATGCTTGAGCTTGTTCGAGCGACGTTTGCTTTTCAGCGAGTTTCCCCTTGGAGGTGAAGAACAGAACGACTGCTGCAGCTGACGCGAGAATCGCTACGATTCGAAGAATGAGTGATAGATTTTTCATTTATGGTGTCTGGGGATAATATCGATTAAGGCAGCCTAAACTGCGCAAAATGCGGTTTCGTGGATAGGGGTCTTGGTGTTTGCACTGATGCCACGATTGTTTGCTGCCAATCGAAGGAGTAACTTAAATATCAATTCGCTTTGTGGTTCAAGACCCAACTTCGCTGCAATCACAGCTGCAGTTTGAGCGTTGCTGCCATTGGCGTTGACCTCCGCAACGACTTTTTGCTCGATTTCCAAGACCGTGGCTGCGGCCGCTTTGCCTGCTTCAACACCTGGCTGGTGGTAGGCGTTGATGTTGACAAGGCTCGCGTAGAGGCCGACGGCGCGTTCGAATAGGGCGATGAGTTGGCCGACTGCTTCGGGTGTGACCTCTGTGATGGTGATGGTGATGGATTGGCGACCATTGTCATACAATGCATCACGGGTACCGAGGAAGAAGCCTTGCAGGAAGTCGCCGCTAGTAAAGCCGGGTTCGACTTCGATCGAGTCGCCGTCGCGATCTTTGAGCACTTCGATGAAGGTGGCGAAGAAGTTGTCCACACCTTCGCGGAGTTGCTGCACGTAAGCGTGTTGGTCAGTGGAACCTTTGTTGCCATAAACGGCGATGCCTTGATGCACGATCTTGCCATCGAGATCTTCTTCTTTACCGAGCGACTCCATGACGAGCTGCTGCAAGTATTTGGAAAAAAGCATGAGGCGATCCTTGTAAGGCAAGACGACCATGTCCTTCGCGCCCTTGCCGTCGGTGGCGAAATACCACATGAGCGCGAGTAGGGCTGCAGGGTTTTTAGTGGTGTCGGTCGAACGTGTGGCGATGTCCATCGCTTTTGCGCCAGCCAGCATACGGTCGATGTCGAGGCCTTGAATGGCAGCAGGGAAGAGGCCCACCGCTGCGAGTTCGGAGGTGCGGCCACCGACCCAGTCCCACATCGGCAAGAAGTCGAGCCAATTGTTTTCTTTCGAGATTTTGTGTAGCTTACTGCCTTCGCCAGTGATGGCGATGGCGTGTTCGGCAAAGCTGAGGCCGGCGATACGATAAGCGGTCTCGGCTTCGAGCATGCCGTTGCGTGTCTCGGGTGTGCCGCCAGATTTGGAAATGACTACTGCGAGTGTTTCGCCGAGTTGGCCGTCGAGCGCTTCGAGGGTGCGGTCGAGACCATTCGGGTCGGTGTTGTCGAAAAAGAACAGCTTAATCTTATCGGTCTTCGGGCCACCGAGCGCGTCTGAGACGAATTGCGGTCCGAGTGCCGAGCCGCCGATGCCAATCACGAGTAGGTTTTTGAAGCTGCCGTTGGCACCTCTTAGTACGCCGTTATGTACGTCCGCGGCAATCAGCTTGATTTTGCCGAGGCAGGCTTCGATCTCAGCGCCGATCTCAGCGTTGGGTGCTAGTGCGGCATGACGCAACCAGTAGTGGCCCACCATGCGACCTTCGTCTGGATTCGAGATCGCGCCCGCTTCAAGCGCATGCATTGCGCTGAATGAGGCCTGCATGCGTGGCTCCATTTCCGATAAAAAAGTATCACTGAAGTCGATCCGGCTGATATCGATCGCGAAATCGAGCTCGTTAAGATTAAGATAGTGTTGTTTAAATCGTTCCCAAGACATAATGTGTGTAAATTAAAATTAAGAGTTAGCTAGTTCTCAGTTGTCTGGTTATCCGTTCTGCTGACAACTGAAAACTGAAGCACTGGATGGCGAAGCCATTATAAATTTTTGTCAGTCACCGCACCTTCTGAGGCGGTCGCGACGGTGGCCGCGTATTTACCGAGCACTCCGCGTTTGGAGCCTGCACCAGTTGGCTTGAAGGCTGCCATGCGCGCATCGTATTCGGCGTCGTCGATTAGCAGACGGATGGTGTTTTTGACGGCGTCGATTTCGATTTGGTCGCCGCTATTGACGATGCCGATCGGGCCGCCCTTGGCTGCTTCGGGTGTAATGTGGCCTACGTCGAATCCGTGACTGCCGCCGGAGAAGCGTCCATCGGTGATGAGCGCGACTTCTTTAATCAAGCCACGCCCAGCAACGGCGCTAGTGGGTGAGAGCATTTCGCGCATGCCAGGGCCACCGACTGGCCCTTCGTTACGAATCACCACGACGTCGCCAGCGACGACGTCGCCGCGAAGGATGCCGACCAGTGCACTTTCTTCGCCTTCGTAAACCTTCGCTGTGCCTTTAAAATAGAGACCTTCCTTGCCAGTGATTTTACCAACGGCACCGCCAGGCGCGAGGTTGCCACGTAGGATGCGAAGGTGAGTGGACTCCTTAATTGGCTGATCCCATGGGCGGATGATGTCCTGCTCGTCTGGGTAAGATGCGTATGGCTGTTCGTCTTTAAGCGAATTGGCCATCGTTTCGCCCGTGACCGTGAGGCAATCGCCGTGCAGCAGGCCGCGATCGAGAAGCATCTTCATCATTGGGCGGATACCGCCGATACGAATGAGATGACTCATGTTGTATTTGCCGAATGGCTTCAGGTCGGCGAGGAGTGGGATGCGCTCGCCAATTTCCTTGAAGTCGTCGATGCTGAGTGGGACATCGGCGGAATGTGCGATGGCAAGGAGGTGCAGGATCAAGTTGGTCGAACCGCCGAGCGCCAGGCAGGTGGTAATCGCATTTTCAAAGGCCTTGCGCGTCATGATGTCGCGAGGCTTGAGGTCGAGCTCAAGGAGTTTAAGTACCGCTGCACCGGCATTTTCGCAGTCTTTACGCTTGGGTTCACCGATGGCTACTTGCGCGCTGCTGCCTGGCAGGCTCATCCCAAGTGCTTCGATCGCGCTGGCCATGGTGTTGGCAGTATACATGCCGCCACAAGATCCGGCACCTGGAATTGCATATTTTTCTACTTCCTTGAGCTCTTCATCAGTTAGCTCACCCTTGGCATGCTTGCCAACTGCTTCAAAAACGGAGACGATGTCCATCGGGTTACGCTGTTCTTCGTCGTGAGGCATCAAGCCTGGCAGAATGGTGCCGCCGTAAACAAACACCGCAGGGCGGTTAAGGCGTGCGAGTGCGATCATGCAGCCAGGCATATTCTTATCGCAACCACCGATCGCCACAAGACCGTCAAAACCTTCTGCTGCGACCACTGTTTCGATCGAGTCGGCAATCACATCGCGCGAAACGAGACTGTAGCGCATTCCTTTTGTGCCCATACTAATACCGTCGGAAACGGTGATGGTACTGAAATTGACGGCTTTGCCGCCGGCATTATTGATCCCGATGGTGGCGTGTGTGGCGAGGTCGCCCAAATGCATGTTGCAGGGAGTCAGATCACTCGGCGAGCCGGCCACGCCAATTTGTGGCTTTTTGAAATCGGCGTCCTCAAAGCCAACTGCACGAAGCATCGAGCGGGCAGGGGCGCGGTCATCGCCATCGACGACGATTGAGGAGTGTTGACGTGTGTTTTTGCTAGCCATGATAAAAAATGAGATGAATTAAATAGTCAGGAAAATAGGATTCTCGTTGCAGAAATGCGGAGATATCAATGAATAGCGGAAGCCTCGACAACCCCCTTTTTACTCTTCTAGAACTTAATTCTGCATTTCACCCGCTTTTATTATTATGGAATTTGATCTCAACAAGACGCTTGAAGCCCTTTTGCTCTCGACTGCAGAGCCGATTCGCTTGAAGGATTTAATCAAGATCTTTGCGCGCTACCACTCTGAATTAGCGGAAGCCGCAGAGGCCGAAAAGCTCGCCGCAGAGGGCGAAGAGCTTACAGAGCTGATTCCGCCCCGCGTTACACCAGTGCAAATTCAAGAGGAGCTGTCCAGATTGATGGATGCCGCGGAGGTCGAGGATAAGGCGTATCGCCTGATCGAGGGGCCGAATGGTTTTCAAATCGTCACCGCGCCGCAGTTTGCAGAATTCGTGCGTTTGCTGCGTGGTGAGCCGCGCCCGATGAAGCTCAGTCCTGCTGCGCTGGAAACCATGTCAATCGTCGCCTACCGTCAGCCCGTCACGCGTGCTGAGATGGAGTCGATTCGCGGGGTGTCGGTCGATGGCCCGCTGAACCGCTTGATCGAGCTGGAGCTCGTGCATGTCACGGGTCGCGCTGAATTGCCGGGTCGTCCAATACAATACGGCACCACCGATAATTTTCTAGAGTTCACCGGCATTAAGGAGCTCGATGAGTTGCCCGCTTCGGACGTGCTGAGTAATCACCAGATTGACGATTGGATGCGCCGCAGCGAAGAGCCAGAAGAAGCGATTACCGATGAGGATATGGGACTTGCCAAAGAGAGAAAGTCCGACGAACTGCCGCTGGATGAGACGTTTGTCGAAGTCGATTGGCAAAATGAGAATGCTGAGAGCTATGCCGCTCCAGAATCCGCCACAGATGAGGATGCACCAAATGCCTGAAGATATTAATGCCAAGCTACAGCGCAACCGCGATGCGATTGACGCGATCGATAAACAAGTGGTGCAACTGCTCAATGAGCGCACGCGCCAAGATGGCGGTCTCAACGAAGCGCAGGTGCTTGATAAAATCGCCAACTTCAATCAAGGCCCGCTCTCAGATGCGACTTTGCAAGCTATCTATCGCGCAATGATGCTGGCTGGGCTTGCCCCAGATGCCCGCCAGTTGGAGTGCAAAGTCGTCGATTCGCTGGATTTAAAGATAGTGCAACTGCTCAACCAGCGCGTGCAATATGCGGGTGAGATTGGTAAGATCAAACACGCCAACGGAGCCGACTATTACGACCCGACCCGCGAGGCTCAGGTCATGGCCAAAGTCGCGAGGCTCAACCCAGGGCCGATCAACAATTGCACCTTGCAATCCGTTTACCGCGAAGTGATTTCTGGCTCTATCGCATTGGAGAAGAAGCTCGTCATTGGCTACCTCGGGCCCGAAGCCACTTACACCCATCAAGCCGCTATTCGTAACTTCGGTGTCAGCCTCGACTATCGCGCGATCAAGACGATCCCCGATGTATTTTCTGAAGTCGAAAGTGGTAGCGCTGATTATGGCGTGGTGCCGATTGAAAACTCCACTGAGGGGGCAGTCTTTCATTCGATGGATATGCTGGTCGAGTCCGACCTGCATATTTGCTCGCAAGTTTATTTGCCGATAGAGCATTGCCTGATCTCGCAGTCGCCGCTCGATCAAATCACAGAGGTGCGTTCCAAAGATCAAGCACTTGGCCAATGCCGTGACTGGTTGCGTAAGGAAGTGCCCAACGCGCAGCTCGTTGATGTCGTAAGCACCGCCGAGGCCGTCCGCACTGCAAAAGAGGCAGCAGGCGTCGCCGCCGTCGCGAGTGCATTGTCTGCGCAACGTTACGAAGTGCCAATTCAAGCCCGCGGGATTCAAGACCGCGACGACAACGTCACCCGTTTCTTAGTAATTGGTAAAACCCGCGCCAAGCCACTCGGCGATGGCCGAGACAAAACCAGCTTAGTGATTTCGCTCAAAGACGAGCCAGGCGCGTTAGAGAAAACCCTTCGGCCATTCGCTTCGCGCGGAATCAATTTAAGCAAAATCGAGTCACGCCCCAGCCGTAAAAAAGCCTGGGATTATCTGTTTTTCATCGACTTCATCGGCCACTACGAAGACGAGCTCGTGCAAGCCGCACTTGCCGAGCTCAAAGAGCACTGCTCGTTCGTCAAATGGCTAGGCAGTTATCCGAATGATAAACGTGGATAAGGTCTCCGTATCCACCGAATTAAACGTCCGTGTTTTCAAAATGGGTAGCGGGATGCTATCGAGGGTTGGCATTAGCCACGCTGAAGATTGAAATTGCGGTGGGCTGAATTCTGGCAACTCGAACAAGGCGATTTACGTGTTGCTAGGGTAAGACCTTGGCTTGCCGAAGCGTCTGGTCTCGGTGCTTAACTGGCAGATGAGCCGAATGAAGGGCTGACAGAGACAGAGCTACTTGAGTGTTTGAGGTGCTAATGTGGCGTCATTGCTGAGAGGCTGTCTCCAAACTGAGGGCCTCGAACGTAGCGACATTTTTCGAGCCAATACTCCGTCATTTTTATGGCTCAATTGTAAGCTCTGTGCCATCGGTAGCAACGACGGAGCGTTGCCCTTTAGCGATTACAACCCGCGCGCTAGAATTCAACTTTTTTACAAAGTTCCTACAGGCTTGCGGTCTGTATCAAAGTAGAGCCAATTAGACAGAACTTATGTCGAACGCATCACACCCCCACAATTGGCCGGAAGCGGCGCGCAATTTGTATGCTGAATTGAGTGTACGCTCGTTACACAGCAATGTCCGTCAGTTGCTCGCTGATGCGACGTGTCAGCGTGTGTTGGTGGCTTGTTCGGGCGGCGCGGATTCGATCTTTATGCTCTGCCAACTCTGGGCGCAGACTGACGAATTGGGGATCGAATTAGTGGTTGCCCATTATAATCACCGCTGGCGTGGTGAGGATTCGCAGTCGGATGCGGTGTTTGTGCAGGAGTTGGCGCAGCACTTGAGTTGTCCATTTGTAACCGCGGCTCGGCCTGAAAATGAGGCTGCGTTTACAGAAACGACTGCGCGTGCGTTACGAATGGACTTTTTACGCGGAGCAGCGCAGGAGCACAGCTGCGAGTGTATTGCTTTGGGTCATCAACAGGATGATGTTTTAGAGACACAGCTGCAGCGTTTGGCGCGCGGCAGCGGCTCGGATGGTTTGGCGGCGCCGCGACCCATACATTTTTTTCAAGCCTACCCGACACATGTTCGACCGCTGTTGGATTTGGGTGCGGGGGCCATTCGAATGGCGTTGAATGCCTGCGAGATTCCTTGGCGCGAAGACATTTCCAACCAAGATCTGGGGATTTCGCGTAATGCGCTGCGGCACGATGTGATTCCTAGTTTGAGCGATGCCTTGGGCCGGAAAGCTACGGCGGGCGCGGCTCGTTCCCGGTTTTTACTAGAAGAAGAAGCGGATGCGTTGGATGGTTTGGCGCGACTGACTTTGCCTGAAGCTTTCATTGCGAGTGCGTCGTTGGATCGCGTTGCACTGCGCTCTGCTCCACGGGCACTGACGCGACGGGCCTTGTCGGCATGGTTGAGTGCGCATCATCTAATACAATCGATGAGCGCACCGGCGATGGATTTATTGATGGCGGCGGTTTATGCGCTGAAGCGGCAGAATCGTCTTAGTGCGGGCGCTTTTTATATTGAGCTCGATGAAGCGAGGGTTCGCTTGGTGTCAGCACAAGTTTCGGGGCAATTTTTGGTATCCGGATCGATCGAAGCGGGCGAGTCGTTGATGCTGTCGACAGGTGCTTTGCTGGAAACTGAGTTTGTGGAATTGAACGATGCGTTACGCAGCGCGATTATGAAGGGCGCAGTGAATGCCGACCTACAGGCTTACGTTGCAGTAGCAGCAGAGGAGGCACTCGAAGTGCGGGGTTGGCAGCCTGGGGACCGTTTTCGCCCCCTCGGTGCGCCGGGCATGAAGAAACTCAAAGACTGGTTTATTGACCGGCACATTTCGGTAAAGGAACGAAAGCTGCTCCCGCTTGTCATATCGCAGTCAGGAGAAATTATTTGGGTGCCAGGCTTCCCGCCAGCGGAGAGTTTAAAAATCGGAACTGCAACGAAGCGGGCTCTTAGATTGACTTACGAACGAAGAAACCCAAGTTGACCCGCACAAATGTCTTCACAGCAAAATCCACAACAGAAAGAGCCCGCGAACAACGGCCAACCAGAGCGCTTTAACCCTAAGGTGCTTCTGATTTTTTTGGTCATTATCTCGGCTATCATTGGACTCTGGTTCGCGCAACCGGGTGTCGGTTCAAATCATGAACGCCTGACTATCAGCGAATTGGTGCAAGCCGTGAAAGATGGACAGATCGAGCCGGGCGATGGTGTCATGAAGCCCGACCCTTCGCTTGGCGAAGCTGGCTATATCGTTGCGGGTAAAATGCTCAACCCTAGGTATGATGCGAATCTATCGGATGCGAGTGTACCGCAAAAAGTGCAGTTTTCTGCTGAGGGCCGCTTGCTAGAGAAAGATTTCGATCTCGTGCGTGCCGTGCTCAAGGAGAGCCGCCGCAGCACCGCGTTTCAGGATATCTTGATTAGTTTCCTACCGTTTCTACTGATTATTGGCCTGCTTTATTTCCTCTTCGTACGCCAATTGAAGAGTGCAGGTAAGGGCGCCATGAGCTTTGGTAAGAGTAAGGCGAAGATGCTTACGCGCGATAAAGACGCGCTGACTTTTAAGGATGTTGCGGGTTGCGACGAAGCTAAAGAAGAGGTCAGCGAGGTCGTTGACTTCCTCAAAGATCCGAAAAAATTTCAACGTATTGGTGGTCGTATTCCTAAGGGAGTGCTGATGATGGGCCCTCCGGGCACTGGTAAGACATTACTGGCAAAGGCAGTAGCCGGTGAGGCTGAAGTGCCGTTTTTCTCAATCAGTGGTTCGGATTTCGTCGAAATGTTTGTCGGTGTCGGTGCGGCACGTGTACGTGACATGTTTGAGCAAGGCCGTAAGAATGCCCCTTGTATCGTATTTATTGATGAGATCGATGCCGTGGGTCGCCAGCGTGGAGCAGGTGTCGGTGGTGGTAATGACGAGCGCGAGCAGACCTTGAACTCCCTCCTCGTTGAGATGGATGGTTTTGATGGCCACGAAGGCGTGATCATCATTGCCGCGACCAATCGTCCGGATGTGCTCGACTCAGCCTTGCTACGTCCAGGTCGTTTTGATCGTCAAGTCACGATTGATTTGCCCGACCTGAATGGCCGTAGCGAAATTCTAATGGTGCATGCCAAAAAGTTCGCGCTGTCTGAAGAGGTGAACCTCGAGCACGTTGCGCGTAACACGCCAGGTTTCTCTGGTGCGGACCTAGCCAACCTTCTGAATGAAGGCGCTTTGATCGCCGCACGCTATAATAAGGATGCTGTGGAGATGAACGATCTCGACGAAGCGCGTGATAAGATATCCTTCGGCCGTGAGCGCCGCAAGTTGATGGATGACGAAGATCGCAAGATCACTGCTTACCATGAAGCCGGGCATGCTTTGATCCAAGCGGTGGTGGATGATGGGCATTTGCCCGTGCATAAGGTGACGATTATACCGCGTGGCCAGAGCCTTGGCTCGACTATGTTTATGCCGAAGAAGGATTTACTGAACCACTCCAAGCGGCGTCTGTTGAATCAAATCTGCACTGGCATGGGCGGCCGTTCGGCGGAGGAAATTGTGATGGGCGACATCACCAGTGGCGCGTCCGGCGATATTCGCATGGTCACTTCGACTGCGCGCCACATGGTGTGCGATTGGGGAATGACTGACCTCGGGCCGATCGCTTACGGTGAAAGCCAAAATCATGCTTACATGGGTACGATGGGTGCTGGCTCGAATAACTTTAGCGAAGAGACCGCACAAAAGATTGATAAGACAATCTACGACATTGTGCAGAAGCAATATTTGCGTTCGCTCGACATTTTGAATGAACACCGTGCCGCGCTTGACACCATGGCAGAGGCCTTGCTGGAGCACGAAACGATCGATGGCATTCACGTTAAAGAGATCCTTGAGCATGGTGAAATGCGCTCGCCGATCGTTAAGCGTGAAATTATCGAGGCTGAAGCAGGGGCTGAAGCAGACTCTGATGACGTGGTCGCGAAGCAGGCTGACGAAGATGACGACCAAGGCGATCTAGCTGGCGAAGAAGCCGCGGCACCATCTCCTGCGTAATTGGGCTGCAGATAATTCTTAAAACGGCTGCTTCTTGCTTTAGGAGGCAGCCGTTTTTGTAGTGTTGCAGCTCTATTTATTTGGAATTGTGAGTTGAAGTCGCAGAAGTGAGTAAAACGTGGACTGAGGGCCTTAAGGGCGGAACCGATAGTATGGCCGTATCACTTGCGCTTCTGTCGCGCTTTGCGTGAGGCCTTATCGACTAGGGCGAAAAGCTGGTCGATCTGATTCCGTTTCCGTGTGGCCTGATGCCCCTTCACTTTGACTAGTTTGAAGTCTAAGCGATCGGTGCTGCGGAAGTAGGCTTGGTAGAGCTCAGTGTAGCGCAGCGGAAGGCCTCGCTTCGAATAGTAGTCGTGGGCTTCAAGGCGTGCTCGTCGCGCTGCTAAATTGATGATGTTTTGCGAGTCGGTGTAAATGGTGAGATGATCGCAGTCTTTGGGCAGTTCAGATAGTGCCCAGAGCAGGGTTTGCAGCTCTAGCTTAGTCGAAGACGTGTCGACGAATTGCTGAACCTTAATACGCGTGCGTAAAATCTCCAATGGGAATGCTAGCTCCTCTGTATAGATCAAGAGCGCCGCACCAGTGCCCGTTTTGGATTGGGTGTGCGCGCTACCATCGGTGAGTAAAATGTAGTCTCTCATTGGAGGTTACCGGTCAGTGCTCGTCAAATATAAGTTAATTCTGTGCACTAAGAAATTGAAGCAGATGGCAACTGTTAGTGACGAGAATGCGGGTAAATTTGTTCGCCCTTGCGCAGTTGGCAAATAGTGACTGTTTTTTTGAATTTGGCTTTCGATCGTGGGATATGAGATACTCATGCCAGATGTGGTTAGAGATTGGCTCCGCTTGGACTGACAGCGACTGCGTTATGGTCCTTGGTTGCCTGGTTGGTCGGTTGGTTGGCTATTTTACCGTCGAAATCGCAGTAGATAACTGTTGGTGCGCCGTGGTGACTCTGAAATACGGTTGTGCAATTGCGCTTGATTGAGAGATTTCTAAAACAGCAATAACGTTTGGTTTAACTTCATTTTTGGGCCGTGTCGCTAGTGCTTGTGGTGCTTCGAGGGATGCGCCAAGTGGAGTATTTTGCTTGCCGATATCATTGGGTGATTTTGAGTTCTGAGCAAAATAGAGCCCGTCACTGCGGCAGTTAGTGGAGCAATTTTGTATACTTTAACTTTTAACGTCACATGCATTTAGCGAACTAAAATTCGAATACCTTTGTTTTGCAAGTTGACATACATCCATCCATACTTTGATTATTCAAAATATGAAATTTGATAGATCACGATTTATATTTGCAACCCTTGCGATGGTTGTGGCGTTTTTAACCGGCTGTGACCGCTCAGAGAAAGCGTCGGATGCTGATTCTGCTAGCCATAAGAAAGAGCCCTATCAAGTGCTATGTACGGTCGGCATGATTACCGATATCGTGCGTAATATCGTGGGCGACTATGCACAGGTTGAGGGGATTATAGGCGAAGGTGTCGACCCGCACCTTTATCAGCCGACTCGTAGTGATGTAGTAAAGCTCAGCACTGCGGATGTAGTTTTTTATAATGGTCTGTTGCTCGAGGGGAAAATGACGAACGTGCTGATGCGCGTCGCGAAATCTGGTAAGCCGGTCAAGGCGGTAACTGAGGCAATCTTAGAGAATTCGGATTACTTACTGCAGAAAGAGGAGGACTCCAAGCACATTGATCCGCATGTATGGATGGATGTGCGCGGCTGGATGCAAGCCGTGCCGCTGGTTGCAGAGACGCTTTCGATTTTTGATCCATTGCGTGCAGATATTTATACTGCCAATGCAACTGCTTACACAAAAAAGCTGGAAGCGTTGGATGCGTATGCGCAGCAATCGATTGGCTCGATTCCCGAATCGCAGCGTGTGTTAGTGACTGCACATGATGCGTTTAACTATCTCGGCCGTGCGACGGGATTGACTGTTCGTGGCATACAAGGTGTGAGCACCGAGTCCGAGGCTGGAGTACGGGATCTAGAGGACCTGGTTAACTACATCGTAGAGAAAAAAATTCCTGCCGTCTTTGTCGAGACTTCGGTTGCCGATAAAAATGTCCGCGCCTTAGTAGAAGGTGCAAATGCCCGCGGGCATGGCGTGCGCATCGGTGGCGCCTTGTTCTCAGATGCGATGGGGCAGGCTGGCACTTACGAAGGGACTTACATTGGTATGATTGATAGCAATATTACAACGATCACCCGCGCGTTGGGTGGTGAGGCTCCTGAGCTGGGAATGCAGGGCAAATTAACTGGAGTGGTACACTAATTATTCGGCTACATGCAGAACGCAGCGATGCTCAACCGCAGTGCGAAGCCAAAGGCAGCAAGAATCACAAAGTAAAATCGATACAATCACTTCGAGCGTTTGAAAGAGTTCATGATGCACTCTACTTACTCCATATTATTTAAGATTATTGATGTCTATTCGTGGCAATAAAAAATTAATTCTTATGAACGCAGTGTCGAAACAAACCGCACCGTCATTACCGAAGGTCGCAGAGCAAAAGTTACTGCCGTTGGTCGTCCGAGACTTGACGGTGGCATATCATCGTAAGCCTGTCGTTTGGGACATTGATTTAGAGATTCCTGCTGGAAAGCTGGTGAGTGTCGTCGGGCCGAACGGTGCAGGTAAAAGTACTTTGATTAAAGCGTGTCTCGATTTGATTCCACGCAGTTCGGGTGAGGTGTCAATCTTTGGCGAGTCGTATGGCAAGGCGCGCAAGCGGGTCGGCTATGTGCCGCAGCGTGAGAGTGTCGACTGGGATTTTCCGGTCAGTGCACTCGATGTCGTGGCGATGGGGACTTACGGCAAGCTCGGTTGGTTTAGGCGGGTGAATCAGCGCTCAAAGGCATTGGCATTGCAAGCATTAGATCGTGTTGGGTTAGCGGACTATGCGCACCGGCAGATCAGTCAGCTTTCAGGCGGTCAGCAACAGCGTGCTTTCCTAGCGCGTGCTTTAGTGCAGGATGCGGATATTTATTTTATGGATGAGCCGTTTGCCGCTGTCGATGCGGCGACCGAGCGAGCCATTGTTGAGCTGCTGAAGGAGCTCCAGCAACGGGGAAAAACCTGTCTCGTGGTACACCACGATTTGGCGACGGTGCCTCAATATTTTGATTGGACGGTGTTGTTAAATATGCGCGTCGTCGCATCGGGGCCAACCAAGGATGTTTTTACTCAAGAGAATCTTCGTAAAACCTATGGTGGTAAACTTTCACTTTTGAGTGAAGCAGCCGAGGAACTGGCGAAGTCATTGTAGGGCTATGATGGACTATTTGATCTGTCCTATGGAGGAAATCGCTCCGTCGTTTCCACAGATGCTCATTGCAACTGCGCTGAAAAACACGGCAATGACGAAGTGTTGCCCTCCACCCATCACTACCTCTCTTCACTAATCGCATGTTCGAACTTTCAGAGATCCTTGAAGTCTTGTTGCTGCGTAATTATAATACGCGCTTGGTCGTGGTTTGCACGATGCTTTTGGGATGTGCGTGCGGATTAATGGGTGGATTCTTGTTGCTTCGTAAGCGTTCCTTGATGGGAGACACTCTCTCGCATGCGACATTACCTGGTGTGTGCCTTGCTTTCTTCGGCGGTGTGATGATGGGCGGGCAGGGTAAGTCGCTGCCACTTTTGCTGCTGGGTGCGACGGTTACGGGTGTGTTGGGTTGTGCAACCGTGTTGTTTATTCGCAATCGTTCACGGATTAAAGATGATGCGGCGATGGGTATTGTGCTCAGTGTGTTCTTCGGTGCAGGTGTTGCGCTGTTGACGATGGTTACAAAGATGCCAGACGGCGCAGCCGCGGGTTTGGAATCATTTATTTATGGTAAGACTGCGTCGATGGTATTGAGTGATTATAGGCTGTTAATTGTCGTGACTGTGGGTGTGTTGTTGCTCTCAGTTTTATTGTTTAAGGAATTTCGCCTGTTGTGTTTCGACGAAGTTTATGCCGCGGCGCAGGGCTGGCCGGTTAAATGGCTCGATGTATTACTTCTTGCATTGGTCACTGCGGTGACTGTCGCGGGTTTGCAAGCAGTGGGCTTGATTCTGATTATTGCTTTTTTGATCACGCCAGCAGCGGCAGCGCGGTTTTGGACGGAGCGACTCGACCAAATGCTTCTGCTTTCTGCTGTGATCGGTGGTGTCAGCGGCTGGCTAGGCGCGAGTGTGAGTGCTTTAATCCCAAATTTGCCTGCGGGCGCGTTGATCGTACTAGTGGCAGCGACTCTGTTTCTATTTAGTATGCTGTTTGGTAACGAGCGAGGCGTGCTGGTGCGCTTTATGCGTCAGTTGAATTTGAAGCGAAGTGTGGACCGCCAACATTTACTCCGTGCGTTGTATGAAATTTTGGAAGCCGATGGTCCGCGCATGGATGGTGTGAGTATTCGCGCGGTGCCTTTTCGCCAGCTGCGCGGCCGGCGCACGTGGAGTGATGGGCAATTACGGCGCTGTTTGCGGCGAGCTTATAACAACGGATTGATCGATGCGGTGAGCGATGATGATGCGGTTTGGTTGACAGAGGCGGGGCTGGAGGCAGCTGCTCTGGTCACGCGTAATCACCGGCTATGGGAATTGTATTTGATCGAATATGCTGATGTGGCAACCAGCCGAGTCGATCGCGATGCGGATGCCGTGGAGCATGTACTGGGCGAGAAGTTGGTGGCACTCTTGGAAGCCAAGTTAATTAAACTGCGCACGGCGAGCGGACTCGAAGTCCCTGCAAGTCCACACCCCATCACGCCTGGAGACTGATGTTTAATTAGGAATTACGAATCACGACCGAGCTCTGTCCGAGATGGCGGAGCAATTAGCAATGAAGTTTTTTATCACTACCACTTTCAACCTCACCGCGACGCTATGACTTGGTATTCAATTGATACATGGATCGTGGTGGTCGGCATTATGGCGGCGGTGTCGTGCGCACTGTTGGGCAACTTTTTGGTACTGCGCAAAATGAGTATGATGGGCGATGCCATCAGTCATGCGGTGCTGCCAGGTCTTGCGATTGCGTTCTTAATCACTGGTGCGCGTGCGAGTTTGACGATGTTTATCGGTGCGGCAGTCGTGGGTGTATTGACGGCTATCTTCACGCAGTGGGTCAGTCGTTTTGGCAAGGTCGATGAAGGTGCATCGATGGGGATAGTTTTTACCACATTGTTTGCACTTGGGCTGTTGCTGATCGTGCAGGCTGCGGATCATGTCGATCTCGATGCGAGCTGTGTGCTGTATGGTGCGATTGAGCTGACACCGCTCGATGTCGTTTGGCGACCGCAGTTGTTTGGATCCGTTTGGGAAGTGCCGCGCGCGGTGCTGGTTTTGGGGCCAGTGTGTTTGGTTAACTTGTTGTTTGTGGTGTTTTTTTTTAAAGAATTGCGCATCTCATCTTTTGATTCGGAACTCGCCACAACGATGGGCATCAATGCGAATTTGATTCACTATCTGCTGATGACTCTAGTCGCTATCACGACGGTCGCAGCATTTGAAGCAGTTGGCAGTATCATCGTTATCGCAATGTTGATCGTGCCAGCCGCCGCGGCGCATCTACTAACCGACCGCTTAAATATAATGGTGATTCTTAGCGTCGTGCTGGCCGTGATTGCCGCAGTGCTCGGGCATATCTCTGCAATCCTGTTGCCAGGTTGGATGGGCTTCGATCCATTGGTCGTCGATGCAACGTCAACCTCAGGGATGATGGCTGTTATGGCCGGCGTCATTTTTACTGTCGTGCTGTTCTGCGCACCACGCCACGGGATCCTAGTAAAGAAGTTTCGCCGTTTGGAGGTTGTTGATGATTCTGAAAATACGATTGCCTAACTCCCTTTCTGCGGTGCATTGAGCTACTTTCTTTTGCGACTTGATGGGATGGGATTCCTCGAACGCGAAAATGTGTTGATTTTAACTACTGAAGAAACGCTTGTGTTGGGTTGTTTTATGGAGAAGACCGTGATCTCGATGAGATGTGTATTCGCTAAGCTTCAATCGGCTGGTGGCGGCTTTTAATAAAAAACCAATCTGGATCTGTTGGATTGTGATGACGAAGAGATTGTTGATTTGATTAAAATGGCATCTACAGTGTAGATGAATATTATAGGAAATGTTCGGTTATTTCCATCAGTAGTCATCAGGATTTGTCTGCAATATTAGTGGAAGCGACAGAGCTTTTCCCTAAAGATCCAAGTCTGATTCGGCTATGTGTGTATTGTTACCTTGTAAGCGATAGATAATCATGGGTTCTCGCTTGCAGAGTTACTTATTTAGAATAATTCTAAATAACGTATGGGTTCAGAAAAAAAGCATATTAAACCGGCGAGTTGGGCTGCCGGGCTTGCCCGATTCTTGCACGAAAATGCCTCGGTGGAAGCGCTGCGCGTGGATTCGGAGCATCGAAGCGTTTCGATCGCGACGTTGGGTCCTGTGGATCTGGAGGTGTTGCAGGCGAGCCTCGCTGAGACTATCCGATTGATAGATTCACAAGCCGAGACCAGCAAGGCAGTGGGTGTTACGATTGAGGCCGGAGAGGGCGGTGCAATTCACTTGCAGAAGCCGACTTGTTTAACGGCGCCGATACTGTGGCATTGGCGGGATTTAAATTGGCCCGATGCGGTGGAAGCGGAAGAAGAGACGGGCGAGGAATGGCGGTTGCTTGGATTGTTGGCTGGCGGTTGCGCGGTACTCGGTTTGTCGGGATTTATGGTTTCGACTGTGGCGGCAGCACCGACTTGGGTGTCGGTGCTGTTTTACATCGGCGCGATGATTGCGGGGGGGTGGGATGCATTTGAAGATGCAAAAGTCGGTTTGCCGAGAGGGGAGTTGGATATTCATTTCTTAATGTTAGCCGTTGCGGTCGGAGCGGCGCTGATCGGTGCGTGGGCAGAAGGCGCGTTGTTGCTATTTTTATTTTCGTTCTCAGGGGCGTTGGAGCATTATGCACTTTATCGGACGCGGCGTGAAATCAATAGTCTGTTCGATGCGGCTCCGAAGTCTGCCACGATTCGAAACGCTGCGGGCGGCGAACGTGAGGTGACTGTGTCTGCGGTTAACGTCGGCGATGTTGTGGTGGTGAAGCCGGGTGCGCAATTCCCCGTCGATGCGGAGGTGATCAAAGGCAAGAGTGCGGCGGATGAGTCGAATCTGACGGGTGAGGCGAACCCTGTTCCGAAATTCATCGGCGACTCGGTGTTTAGC
>Ga0209374_1000774_pt1 | contig 34152 bp, 25 predicted proteins | sample SaaInlLV_DNA_10m_FD_184683 | JGI IMG/M metagenome (GOLD analysis project Ga0209374, IMG submission 184683) | Marine microbial communities from expanding oxygen minimum zones in the Saanich Inlet - SI075_LV_DNA_10m (SPAdes) (version 2) | ecosystem: Environmental > Aquatic > Marine > Unclassified ... | reverse complement strand
GCCCCAATATTGCTTGTCTCCGGCCCGTTCTCATTCAAGCGCTTGATGAGACTAATCGGATTGAGACAGCTTCGGCCTTGATGAGTTCTTCTCATCGCTAGCTTAGGATGCCCCGTATATGCACCATGGGGTAGACGTCGGAACTGAGAAGCAAGTGTGAGCCCGGTAGGGCATCACTATACGGCCCATCAAATATTATTCGGGTGCTTTTTTAAAGTGATGAGAATTCTGCCAAAATCCTGTGATACCGCGCACCCGTGCGCGGCCCTGTTAGGGATATACCCCATGTACCTCCGAGCCTTTTTACGCCGTCGACACATTTTCCAACCAGATTTTTCAGCATCAAAAAGTGTTCGCATCCTGACAAGCCTCGCTTGTTTGATCGCGTTGGTGTCATGCGAAGGCGGGCTTGATCAGACGGTAACTAGTAGCGCATCGCTCTTACCCGTATCTGCCGAGCAGCAACGCCTTGAGCATTTTTTTGAAACGACCTGGAAAGAGGATCTGATGCGGTCTCCTGCCAGCGCGAGCTATCTTGGTGTCACCGATTATCAGGATAAGTGGAATAACGTGTCGGAGGCGTTTCAACTTGAGTCACTGGATATCGCGCTAAAACGACTCACGTTTCTAGAGGACATCGATACCACGCAATTGTCACGGGAGCGGCTGCTGTCCTATCAGCTATATCGACGTGATGTAGAACGCACACTTGCCGGGGCGCCTTATCGGCATCACCAGTACGTTATTCATCAATACCGTGGGCCTCATACCAGCGTGGTGAGTTTGCTGATTAATGTCCACACTATTAACTCTGAGGCGGACGCACTCGCTTATGTGGCGAGATTGAATAATTTACCCGATTACTTCGAGGGAGTGATTGAGCAAATTCAGATCCGCGCAGAAAAGGGCATGTTCCTGGTCGATTGGATGGTGCCGAAGATCATCGAAGCAGCGAGTAATGTCACCACGGGTGAGCCCTTTGATAACAGCGGAGTATCATCGGTTATTTGGCACGACTTTAATGCCAAGCTTGATCAATTACCGTTGGCCTATGACGTGGCAATGCGTCTGAGGCAAAGCGCCCGAGATGCATTGTTAAACGCCGTTGCGCCGGCTTATCGTAGTCTGATTTTGGCGATTCGAGTGCAAGCAGAGCAGGCACTGTCTGCTGATGGCGTTTGGCGCTTTCCCGACGGGGAGGGGTTTTATAGAAACCGACTCAGCGTCTTTACGACTACTGACCTAACAGCGGAAGAAATTCATCAGACGGGTCTTGCGAATGTGGAACGGCTCCACAATGAGATGCGAACCGTGATGGCGGAATTGAATGAACAGGGTGATCTGGTCGATTTTCTGGATCGGGTCCGTCGCGATACCACCTTGCGGTACGAGAACAATGATGCGGGTCGTGATGCTTATTTGCTGGCTGCAAGACAGGCCATTGATGCGATGGCTGCTCGCTTGCCGGCTTACTTCGGGATGCTGCCGAAGTCAGACCTGATGGTAAAGCGCGTTGAGCCTTATCGCGAGCGCTCTGCTGGTAAGGCTTTTTATCAAAGCCCACCTCCGAATGGATCTCGCCCCGGCATTTATTACGCAAACCTCTACGATATGAACTCGATGCCTGTCACCGACCTTGAGGCTCTGGCGTTTCATGAGGGATTACCGGGTCATCATTTACAGCGTGCGATTTCTGCTGAACTTGGCGATCTACCCGACTTTCAGCGACACACTAGCTTTACCGCCTTTACCGAGGGGTGGGGTCTGTATTCAGAGTATTTGGCCCGAGAGATGGGTTTTTATCAGGAGCCTTGGTCCAATTTTGGCCGGTTGGCCATGGAGTTGTGGCGCGCGGCTCGCCTCGTGGTTGATACAGGTTTACATCACAAGCAGTGGACCCGTGAACAGGCGGTGGCGTATCTGGTAGCGAATACGCCCAATGCAAAATACGATTGTGAGCGGGCAATTGAGCGTTATATTGCCATGCCAGGGCAGGCCACCGCTTATATGATTGGCAAGTTGCGTATTGTGGAACTGCGAGAGTTGGCTAAGGAGACCCTCGGTAACCAGTTTGACCTACGTCAATTCCACGATGTGGTGCTGGGTTCTGGTGCGGTGCCGCTGGATGTATTGGAGTCCAACATAAGGAGTCTGATCCAGGATACGCTTGTTAACGATAGCTAGGTGAAGGCGCCAACATTCTGAGTGAGTCTCCGCGGCTTAAGACCGCACACATTTGTCGCTTAGGCTCGCCTAATTCGTGTCCAGTAGAGCGGAAGCAATATTAGCAATGAGCGCTCATCAGCGCCGTGGCTATGATCGGAAAATCCGATCAATTTTTTCTAAACAATCAGGTTGTCAGAATCACCACACAGTCACTACAGTGTGACTATGAGATTAGTCTCGCTAACGAGGACAGTAAAATGAAAACACACTTGATGAGGACAGCTATCGCCCACACGATGCTGGCTGCGGCGCTGATCGCCCTGCCTGTTGCGGATTCGATGGCGAGAAGTACACCCAAGAGCACGCAGGCTTGGTGGCCCGCGAATCTTGATTTGACACCCTTGAGGCAGAATGAGCGCAGTGCCAACCCTCTTGGTGGTGATTTTGATTACACCGCCGAGTTTGCGAAGCTGGATCTTGATGCGCTGGAAGCAGACATCAACAGCACATTAACAACTTCGCAACCATGGTGGCCGGCTGATTACGGCAACTACGGTCCGTTTTTTGTGCGTATGGCCTGGCATAGCGCAGGCACCTATCGAACATCTGATGGCCGTGGTGGCGCCGATGGTGGTCAGCAGCGATTTGAACCTTTGAATAGCTGGCCCGACAACGGCAACCTCGACAAGGCGCGTCGTTTGTTGTGGCCTATCAAGCAAAAGTACGGCAACCAGATCTCCTGGGCTGACTTGATGGTCCTTGCGGGCAACGTGGCGATGGAGAATATGGGGTTCAAGACCTTCGGATTTGCCGGTGGCCGCACCGATGATTGGGAGCCAGAGTGGGTCTACTGGGGCCCTGAGGCGAAGATGTTGGCGGACGAGCGATACGCTGAAGGACGCCAACTTCGAAAGGGACTCGCCGCGGTGCAGATGGGGCTCATCTATGTGAATCCGGAGGGGCCCAACGGCAACCCAGATCCCGTGCTGGCTGCACATGACATTCGTGAGACCTTCGGCCGTATGGCGATGAATGATGAAGAGACAGTGGCCCTGATTGCGGGAGGGCATTCGTTTGGTAAAGCACACGGTGCGCACAAGCCCTCAAATTGTGTGGGTCCTGAACCCACGGGCGAGGCGATTGTGGAGCAGGGCTTTGGTTGGAAGAACACCTGCGGTAAAGGCAATGCGGAGGATACCGTTACCTCTGGACTGGAGGGTGCTTGGACGGCCACTCCAACCCAGTGGTCGATGATGTATTTGGCTAATCTGTTCGCTTATGAGTGGGAGCAGACCCGCAGCCCAGCAGGCGCGCTGCAGTGGCAGCCCGAGGATGGAGCGGCGGCAGGGACCATCCCGGACGCGCACGTTGAGGGTATAGCGCATGCGCCGGTCATGTTCACCACGGACTTGTCATTGAAGTTTGATCCCAGCTACCGTGAGATCTCACAGCGCTTTCTGGCAAATCCTGAAGAGTTCGAACTCGCCTTTGCCAAGGCTTGGTTTAAGTTGACGCACCGCGATATGGGGCCAAGGAATCGGTATCTGGGAGAGGGTGTGCCCGCTGAGGTTCTCGCCTGGCAGGATCCGTTACCGGCGCGAAACTACGAGGTTATCAGTGATCGCGAGATCAGCAAGCTGAAGGATGCCATTGCTGAGACCGGGCTGACCAATACGCAACTGGTGAGTACTGCGTGGGCGTCAGCCTCAACTTTCCGTGGCAGCGATATGCGCGGTGGCGCCAACGGCGCGCGTATCCGCCTGGCACCCCAGAATCAGTGGGCGATCAATGACCCCGATGCTCTAGCGCAGGCGGTTGCCGCGCTGGAAGAGGTGCAGAGTGGCTTTAGCAGCCGTCTCTCCGGAGGAAAGCAAGTATCTTTGGCGGACGTGATCGTGCTGGCGGGCAACGTGGGTGTGGAGCGCGCCGCGGCCGAATTTGGCGTGACGGTGTCAGTCCCTTTTACCCCGGGGCGCGTCGATGCGACCGAGGGTATGGGTGATGTCGAGTCAATGGCGGTGCTGGAGCCTCGCTACGATGGGTTCCGCAATTATATGGCCGATCTCGGCTTTATGACCCCAGCTCAGGCTCTGATCGACAAGGCTGATCTGCTTAATCTGACAGTATCAGAGATGACCGTGTTGGTGGGTGGTATGCGGGCGATGAATGCCAATGCGGCTGGGAGTGATCACGGCGTGCTCACAGATCGGCCGGGCGTATTGAGCAATGACTTTTTTGTCAATCTGCTTGATATGAATACGGCATGGGCGCCTTCTGACCAGGCCTATGTATTCGAAGGGCGTGATCGCCAGAGTGGGGATCTGAAATGGACTGCTACCGAGTTCGATTTGGTATTCGGCTCTAATTCTGAGTTGCGTGCAGTGGTGGAATTCTATGCTTTTGATGAAAGCCGTCAGCGTTTTATCAAGGATTTTGCCAGCGCCTGGACCAAGGTGATGGATGCAGATCGGTTTGATATCGATGGGTCCGGTGCAGTCGTGGTTAGTGTGTCACCCTAAACACTGTTGTAACGAAAAAAGCCCCGCCGGTGCGGGGCTTTTTTTTGGGGATGCGGGGACTAATTTAAAGGCTTCAGCGATGACCTTGGCTAGTCCAGCTCAATGCTTATTGACGCGTGATCTCTGTATTGAGGTGCACGGTAGCGGTTAGTGAGTTGGTTACAAGGCAGCTGTCTTCTGCTTTTTTGAGTACTCTCAGTACTTTTTCTTCTTCCATGTCGTCAGGAACGCTGATGCGGACGGTAAGATGAATTTCGGTAAATTGGGGTGTGCGATTAATCCGTTCCAATTTGCCTGTTGCGTCGCAATCCAGCGCGTGCCATACCACTCTTGATGGTGTGGCGATGGCTCGAAAAGTCAGGACAAAACAGTCCGCCACAGCGGCAACGAGCAATGCTTCCGGAGACCATTGATCGCCCGGCCCACCAAATTCTTTTGGAACATCTGTTGTGAGATCCGCTAACCCCTGGCTGGCGACATTGACCTGTGACTGATCAGCATTTGCGGTTGCAACACAGCGGTAATGGTGTGGGAAATCTTGCATAAGTCTCTCAGCATCATCGAAAACGGGCGCAAGCATAGCGGCTCTTTTCTGTGGAAGCCACAGCGACTCGCTTCTGCTAGTGGTTGCGGTGCTGATGAGCATTCGATCAAGCAGAAGGGCGCAGTTCAGGGCGCGATCGGTGTGATGGTGGTTGATCTGGCAGAGACCATACTGGCGAGTTCAGGTGCAGTGAGTCATCAAAGGGAAGAGGAATAGTGCTGCTTTGGCACCCCCCTCGCTGCTTGATAATCTTGAGTTGTCGGTACCCTTCCAGCTGAATTCTCAGGCTTGCTGGAGAAGCCTGTGACAAGACCTCCGTAGAGCGGAAGAGTACAGCCAGCGAGCCATGACTGGCAGCTGCCAACTGAATTTTTCGTAGTTCTGCATACCGATAGTCTGTCGCACCAAGCCAAGCAAAGACGACGCCACAGGTCGTGCTGCGCAATGCCTGTTCTGTGGACCAAAGTAGCTCTTCGCGGTCGCGCGGATGTACAAGCATAATTTCCTGCAGATCAACCCCTTCTCCCGCAAGCAATGGCGCATAGGGCGTATAGGGAGGGTCAATAAATACCTGCCAGCGTCCCTGCCCCGACAATTTCTTCATGATGGGCATAAAAATACCCATGGCATCCAGCCCACACTGCTCGCTGATGACTTCAATACTCCCACCCAGTGGCCAGCCTCTGTTGTACAGTTGGGCATCCAGAGTAGCGAATCCGGTTTCAACACCTTGTAGGGAGTGTGTTTCGTTGTTTGCCGACAGTGCGTTGGCACTCAGGAAAGCAGTATGACTTTGACCCATACCCCGCCAGGTATCGGCACGACGGAAAATATCTTCGAGTAGGTAGTCCATGATGTATCCCTGTTTCACGTTGTTGCCAATGGCACGTATTACTGATTCAGATGTCGTTGAATTAAACGAGATCGCTATCAGTACAACAGCAAAATAACTGTATAAATAAACAGTATTTAAGCATGACAAAAAAAGCAAGAGAAGATTTTTCTGACTGTCGTGAAAAGCGACAGATACATCGTTCTGCTCTTGCAGATCAACGTTTTCGTCGCTATTACCCGGCGAGTTGGTTTTCTAGCTTAGGCGCGTGGTTACTGCGATTTCTCCTCGGTTGGAGTGCCTGGGAGCTCACTCACTCTGCAACATGGGTTGGGATTGTCGGCGCGCTCATGCTGGCACCTGCACTCCTGCTATCGCCTTGGTTTGGCATATTGTCGGATCGTGTGAATCCCCAGCGGGGATTACAGCTATCGATGATTCTCCATAATGTCATTGCACTGGCGGGCGCGCTGACCACTTACTGGGATCTTTATGATCGGGTCGCGTTAACGCTCTTGGCCACAACTTTGGGTATTGCCACCTCACTGCATTCACCGATGCGACTGGCGATGGTGCCATTACTGGTTGCTAGGGAAGCCTTGCCGAGTGCGGTGGGTTACTCGGCTATGTCATTCAATATCGCCCGCATGATAGGACCTGCTCTGGGTGCCATGCTGGTTGCGCAGGTTGATACCGTCGCTGCCTGGCTCACAGCAATGGTTTTGTTCTCTGTCTCCTTCTGGAGATTGTCGCTGCTTACAGTGGAACTGAACCGTCCGGTTAGCGCGGAGACGTCCTACCTGAGTCAATTTATGGAGGGGGCGCGACACCTGACTCAGCGAGCAGATCTCAGATTATTGCTGGCGTTAACAGCGCTGAATGGCTTGCTTGGCCGCACACTCATCGAGCTGTTACCGGCACTTTCTGGCCAGATCCTGAATGGCGGATCGTCGGAGTTGGCTATCTTGGTCGCCATGGCGGGACTCGGCTCGGTGTTGGGCGGGCTGTTGGTCAGTCGTCAGGCGGCCGATCTCGGGCGTCTGCTATTGCTGGTGTGTATGGCCATTGCACTGTCGAGTGCGACGCTTGTGATCCTGCGCAATTTATCCGATGTCGTGTCGTTGGCAATCTGGGTTTCGTGGCTGAGTGTCGCGACGACGGTAGCGGGTACGGGCTGCCAGACATTGATCCAGCTGAGCACGCTGCCAGACTTTCGGGGGCGGGTCATGAGTGTCTGGACTATGCTTGCCATGGGTGCTCCCGCGCTAGGAGCGGCGGTTCTGGGCGCGGGTGCTGACGGATTCGGGTTTGACTGGGTATCCACGGTAGCCGGGATACTGGGTATGTGCTTGGTCGTGATTTTTTACGCCCGTCGCACTGTCGTTTTGGCGGCCGGAGCGCCCTGAGCCATAATAACCACCAGGCGCTCCAGTGCGTCCCATGCAATGCCGGGTAAGAAACCCTTGCTGGCACCATCTGTCTGAAAGCTGAGTGCTTGCAATTGCGCGAGGTCGCGGCCGGTTAATCGATTAAGTGCTTTTTGCACCAGAGGTTGGCGACTACGCCATACGCCGCGCTGATTCAGGGCACTGACAGCAGCGATGCCACCGGTAATATCCCTCTTGAGGTCAGCAAGTAAACGCACTTCCCGAGCCAAGGCCCAGAGCAAAACCGGGGGTTGTACTGCTTCTGCCTTAAGTCCTCTCAGGGTCCTAACCGCGCCCCGCGCATTACCCGAGAGCGCCACATCGACTAGCCGGAATGCATCGTAGCGCGCATTGTCAGAGACCGTATCGGTGACCATCGACGCCGTGATTGGGTTCTCTCCGTGCAGCAGTTTGAGCTTTTCCACTTCTTGTGCCGCCGCCAGTAAGTTACCTTCAAGCCGTTCGGCGAGGAGCGTTATGGCGTCTTGATCGACCTGCAGCCCCACGGCGTGCATCCGTGATTGTAACCACGTGGGGAGTTCAGCAGCCGCCACGGGCCAAACTTGCATGACCACTCCGGCACGATCTAAACCGGTGTACCATTTGCTTTTTTGCGATGCTTTATCAATCCGGCCGCTTACAACCAGTAGCACGTCATCGGAACCTCCCTCGAGATATTCCAGTAGCGCTTTGCTGCCTTCCGTTGCGGGTTTGCCCGAAGGGAGCTGAATTTCTATGAGTTTGCGCTCTGCAAAAAGTGAGAGAGAGCCTGCCGCATGACCCAGTTCAATCCAATCATCTTTGTGATTGATAACGATACATTGCCGTTCCGAACAGCCGGCTTCTTTGGCTGCGCGGCGGACCGCGTCGGCACATTCCTGCACAATCAGGGGTTCGTCACCTGATATGAGGTAGCTCGAAGCCAGCGACTGGCTAAGATGTTGCGTGAGTTGTGCAGGCTTCAACTGCATTATTGAGTGAAGCCGCGACTCACACGTCTGACAATTTGTGCGGCGAGGTCACGTCGCATTTCTTCGCGCAGTAGCCGCATTTCCTCTGTTTTGCCCACAACGTTACGGGGGTCGTTTAGCATTTGTCGACTGACAGTCGCTGTTCCTTCTAGTGGCAGAGTTTCCTCCTGTTGCAGCAAAAAATCGACTGAAAGAGTCAGCTCCATTTCGGCAGCCCGTGCCTGAGCGGTGAGTGATACGTTGCGTTGAGTGAATTGCTCTTCACGCAATGTAAGCCGGGTAGGAGCATCGATCTCTTCGGTCAATACAATTTTCATAACGGTCAGTTCTCGCCCTACCTCGCGGGTGAGTTCAGAGCGCGGATCAACGCTAATCAAGCGCAGCATCAGACCGTCCCACTGCGTATTGCCATCTCCAGTTGTGCCTTTTAACTGAAAACCGCAACCAGCAACGATGATCAGCGCCAGCAGCAGTGCCGCTGATGTCAGATCTTGAGCAAGGCGATATGAGTTAACCGGTGTCATTGCGCAACAATATTGACAAGTTTTTGGGGAATCACAATGACCTTTTTTATCGTGGCGTCTTGAATGAAGCGCTGTACGTTGGGATTGGCTTTTGCCAGGGCTTCCACTTCTGCATTGTCTGCTGTAGCCGGTACCTGAATCTTCCCCCGCACTTTGCCATTCACCTGCACGACGACTTGAAACTCCTCGCGACTCAGAGCGCACTCGTCAACAACCGGCCAGGCACTTTCAACAAAATCAGTGGTAGTGAGATTACGCCAGAGTGATTCGCTTAGATGAGGGGTGATTGGCCAGAGCATTTTTAGCACTGCGTGCAGTCCCTCACTCACCGCCGCGCGGTCCAGCGGATCTTGCCTAGGGTGCCGTGATAACTCGTTGCAGAGTTCCATGACTGCAGCAATGGCGGTGTTGAATGTTTGTCTGCGACCATAGTCATCTGTCACCTTGCTGATGGTTTCATGAGTTTTGCGTCGCAACAGCTTTTGAGCATCTGTCCATTGGGGCTCTGATGGGGTCTCTGCAGCACCATTGAATTCGTGTACCAGACGCCACAGTCGTTTTATAAATCGATGTGCACCCTCCACGCCGGAATCCGACCACTCAAGCGATTGTTCGGGCGGCGCCGCAAACATACTAAATAATCTCACGGTGTCGGCGCCATACTGGTCGATGAGGGATTGCGGATCGACGGTATTTCCCCGTGACTTGGACATTTTGGCGCCATCTTTAAGCACCATGCCTTGGGTCAACAGTCGTTTAAAGGGCTCGTCACTGGAGACTAAGCCGGCATCGCGCATTAACTTATGAAAAAAGCGGGCATACAAGAGATGTAAAATGGCGTGTTCGATACCGCCGACGTACTGGTCGACCTGTAACCAATGATCTGCTTCTTCATCCAGCATAGCTTCTGTGTTTTTGGCGCTCGCATATCGAGCGTAGTACCAGGAAGACTCCATGAAGGTATCGAAAGTATCTGTTTCTCTGGTTGCAGGCGCCTCGCACTGGGGGCAGTTGGTTTCATAGAAAGCGGGCGTATCTTTGATCGGTGAGCCAACCCCCTGCAATGCGACGTCGGTGGGCAAGATCACTGGCAGTTGGTCATCGGGAACAGGGACAGCACCACACGCCGTGCAGTTGACCACCGGGATCGGCGCCCCCCAGTAACGTTGTCGCGAAACGCCCCAATCGCGAAGGCGAAAATTTACTGAGCGATGACCAAGACCCTTTGATTCCAGCTCGCCAATAATAGCGTCGAAGGCGTCGTCGTAATCAAGACCATCAAACTGGCCGGATTGCATGAGCGGGCCCCGCTGCAGGTATGCGCTGGTCGAGAGATCCGCGGGCGCGTCTGTCGTCTCTGACACCACCTGCACAATGGGTAGCGCATATTTACTGGCGAACTCCCAATCTCGTTGATCGTGAGCGGGGACCGACATGACGGCGCCCGAGCCGTAACCCATCAGCACAAAGTTAGCTACCCAGATTGGCAGAGGTTCGTCAGTCAGCGGATGTTGTGCTCGCAGGCCGGTGTCCATACCCAGTTTTTCCATCGTGGCCATATCGGCCTCAGCCACGGTGCTGGTGCTGATTTGTTGGCAGAAGGCATGGAGCTGGGTATCTTCGGCCGCTGCCGCCTGCACAAGGGGATGCTGTGGCGCCAGGGCGAGATAGGTAGCGCCCATCAAGGTATCGGGCCGAGTGGTATAAACCTCGATGGGGGTATCGCGAAAGGGAAATCGAACCGTCGCGCCCTCTGATCGCCCGATCCAGTTACGCTGCATGGTGCGCACCTGTTCTGGCCATTCGGTGAGCGTGTCAAGATCATCGAGTAACTCCTGAGCGTAGGCCGTGATCTTGATAAACCACTGGCTAATAGCCTTTCGCTCAACCGGGTTATCACAGCGCCAGCATTTGCCATCAACCACCTGCTCGTTAGCGAGTACGGTCTGATCGGTTTCGCACCAATTAACATCCGCTTCTTTTTTGTAGGCCAGCCCTTTTTCCATCAGGCGAGTAAAAAACCACTGCTCCCAACGATAGTATTCTGGGGTGCAGGTGGCCAGTTCCCGATCCCAATCATAGGCAAACCCCAAGCGCGACAACTGTTGGCGCATGTCGGCAATGTTGTTGAGTGTCCACTCAGCGGGAGGCACCTGATTCTGGATCGCTGCATTCTCGGCGGGTAATCCAAAGGCATCCCAGCCCATAGGCTGTAGGACATTTTTCCCCAGCATTCGTTGGTAGCGGGCAATGACATCGGCAATGGTGTAATTACGAACGTGCCCCATATGAAGCTTGCCGCTGGGGTAGGGGAACATGGCTAGACAATAGAATTTTTCACGATTGTCGTCTGGGTGAGCAGCGAAGCGATTACTTTCCGCCCATTCAGTCTGGAGCGTTTGCTCGAGTGTCTGCGGCTGGTATTCCTGACTCATGTAACTCTGGATCCTTCGGTATGATGGCGCCCGATAGGGCATGCCTTTTCACTTCTTCGTTGCTGGCGGCCCGCTCCGGTGTCGGGCGAGCGGAGTTTAGCAGTATTAGGGCCTGTCCCGTCCCATCAGCAAACCGATTAAGCACAATACCCAGACTGGCAGACTGCCGGTGAGTGCAAAGGGAGTCTCCCCCGTTCTGGGTTGAACGCTGCCCGAGACCACGGCTCTAGTGAATTGTGGGGTCGAAACCAATACCTTACCTTGCCAGTTAATAATTGCCGAGACGCCATCATTGGTGCTGCGGATCAGGTCCTTGCCTAACTCCGCAGCACGGAAGCGCGCCATCTGGAAGTGTTGCCAGGGCCCTGCACTGTTGCCGAACCAGGTGTCATTGCTAATGGTGATCAAGAGGTCAGTCTGGCGGCTTTGCGCCAGTACAAAATCGGGGTACACCACCTCGTAGCAAATAAAAGGCGCTACTGTGATGGCGTCAACTACGCGTAGCGGTTGTTGATCCGAAGGGCCAGCACTAAACTGTGACATGGGTAAATCAAAAAATGCGATGGCGCCTCGTAGCCATGTTTCCAGTGGCACGTATTCGCCAAAGGGCACCAGTTTTTGTTTGTGGTAGGTACCCTGGCCTGCACCCAGCACGGCGACACTGTTGTAGCGCCCCATATGGTCGCGAGTGGGGATGCCCGTGATCACCGCTTTTCCTAGAGACTTGGCCGATTCATTCACCCTTTGCAGCGTGCTCTGCAACTGATCGCGATAGCCTGGAAGTGCCGACTCTGGCCACACGATAAGGTCACTCTCGGCATATAGTTGCTCAGAGAGCGCGTCAAAGTCTGCGAGGATTTGTGGTCGTTTACGGGGGTCCCATTTTTCCGCAAGGGGAATATTGGGTTGCACTGCAGACACGCTCAACGGCTCTCCAGTGGGTTGGGTCCACACGACACGCTGCCAGCCAAATGCTGCGACGAATGCGAGTGTAGTTATCGCGCCTGCACGCAGCAAAAATGCGCGAGTGTGGCGCCCAGATAAGATCTCGGCGCCCAGACAGCCTAGCCCCACCAATAGCCACGAGCACCCATAAATACCGAGTACCGGTATCCAGCCACTGAGCGGTGAGTCCAATACGCCATATCCCGCGAAGGCCCATGGAAAGCCGGTTAGTAAAAACGTTCGTAGCCACTCCATCAGCACCCAGAGCGAGGAGAACTGCACGATCCTCCAATCCGGTTGATTACCTGCAAAACGGGCGTAAAGGTGCGATTGTAGGGAGAAGATCAGCGCCAGGCCTCCACAGAATATCGCAGTCAGCAGCACGGCAAGCCAAACTGGCGTAGCGCCATAGACGTGTACGCTGACATAAACCCAAGATACGCCCGCGCCGAAAAATCCGATACCGTAAGCGAGTCCTATGCGCCATGATGTGAGCAGGCCATCGCGATTCAAAATGGCGTATAGCGCCCCTGCGCTGACGGGTATAGCGGGCCAAAAATCGAGGGGAGATAGCCCCAGCGGGAAAATGAGTCCGGCCAATAACGCCAGTCCTGCTGTGCTCATGCCGGTGCGCATCACCTCAGCGTGTCAGCGACCAGAACTGGTTTGACAGCGAGACTGTTTAGGCGACGTTCGTCAGCGTCAATCACAGTGAATTCATAACTGTCTAATCTGATGGACTGATTCGCACTGGGAAGCTGTCCGAAAGCATTGATGACAAGGCCGCCTATCGTGTCGAATTCTTCATCGCTGAATAGGGTGTCAAAATACTCGTTAAAGTCCTCAATCGGGGTGAGCGCATCAACGAGGTAGTGATTGTCATCGCCCTTTCTGATGTGCTGTTCTTCCTCGATATCGGTTTCGTCCTCAATCTCGCCAACAATTTCTTCAAGAACGTCCTCAATGGTGATCAGTCCTGCAATACCACCGTATTCGTCGATTACGATCGCCATGTGGTTGCGGTTCTGACGAAATTCGCGCAGCAGAACATTGAGGCGCTTGCTTTCTGGCACGGCAGTAAAGGGCCGCATCAGTTCGCGAATGGGCGGCGCTTCACCTTCATGCTGGATTAACGGCAGCAAATCCTTTGCTAAAAGAATCCCTATTACGTCGTCAATGCCGTCGCCAATAACCGGATATCGCGAGTGACCCGCTGTGACGATCTGAGCCAATACCTCGGGGAGTCCCTTGTCGGAATCAATCACGACCATCTGGGCGCGGGGAATCATGATATCCCGCACTTGCATGTCGCTGACAAACAGCGCGCCTTCCATTATTTTTCGGGCATCCTCGTCGATAATTTCTTGCTCTTCGGCAAGCGACAAGACGCCTTCTAGGTCAGATTTGGTTTGGGGTTCACCACTGATAAAGTGAGTTAATCGATCCAGCCAAGATCGCTCTTCACTCTCGGGTTTTCGGTCATCGCTCACGGTTGGGCCCCCGCCAAGGACTCTGTTAATTCATAGGGGTTGGGAAAGGAGAAGCGCTCAAGGAGTTCAACTTCCAGTGCTTCCATCGCGTCGGCGTCGGTGGGTACCTGATGATCATGGCCGAGCAAGTGCAGTACGCCATGAATGACCATATGAGCCCAGTGGGCCTCCTCACACTTGTTCTGTAGCTTTGCTTCCTGCTGCACCACCTGTGCGCAAATCACAAGATCCCCCAGCAGGCCGGATGGTGTTCCCGGCGGGAGATCTGCAGGGAAAGACAAGACATTAGTTGCCTGGGTTTTTGAGCGATAGACTTTATTGAAGTGGGCCGCTTCCTCTGTATCTGTGATCCGGATGCAGATCTCTGGACGCTCGACCCTACCACGGCTTGATGCGGCCAGGGTTTCGGTAGCCCATGCCCTGATAAGGCCATCAGCTGGCGTTGGCGCATGAGTGTTGCGATCTATCGTCACCAGAGCCGTCATGTCGGACCCTCGCCCGAGGTTGTGTGGCGCGCTTGCTCGTGCGCCTCGTAAGCGCTGACAACTCGCTGTACGACAGGGTGACGCACTACGTCTTTGTTTCCAAACTGGGTAAAAGTAATCCCCGCCACGCCATCGAGGACTTCTCTAGCGTGAGTTAATCCACTTTGGGTGCCTTTTGGAAGATCGATTTGGCTCGTATCGCCAGTAATTACCGCGGTAGATCCAAAACCGAGTCTAGTCAAAAACATTTTCATTTGTTCTCGAGTCGTGTTTTGCGCCTCATCAAGAATAACGAATGCGTGATTGAGTGTCCTTCCGCGCATAAACGCGAGCGGTGCCACCTCGATGATGTGTCGCTCGATATGCTTATTTACAGTCTCAAATCCCAACATTTCGTAGAGTGCGTCGTACAAAGGTCTCAAATAGGGATCAACTTTTTGGGAAAGATCCCCGGGCAGAAAGCCCAGGCGCTCGCCTGCCTCCACTGCAGGGCGCACCAGCAGAATCCGTTTAACTTGCTCGTCAAGCAGTGCGTGTACTGCACAGGCTACCGCCAGATAAGTTTTACCCGTGCCTGCCGGACCGATCCCGAAGTTGATGTCGTGATGAGCGATGGCGCTGACGTAGTCTTTTTGGTTACTGCCGCGAGGTGTCACCGAGACCCGTTTGGTGCGAATCACACCCAGGCTCTCATCCACACTCTTATTTTCCCGGGACCTCACCAGATATTCGAGGTCAGATTCTTGCAAGCGAAGGTGAATAGTCTCGGGGCTCAGTTGCAAACCATTTTTTACTTCAGCGTACAGTGCGTTGAGCAATGACGCTGCCATCTCGCATCTGAGTGGCGTGCCCGAGAGCTCAAAAATATTACTGCGATTACGTATTGTGACGTCGAGCCGCTTTTCGATCTGCCGCAAATGACCGTCCAGCTGCCCGCACAAAACTGCCAGATTTCTTGCGTCATTGGGTTCGAGGGAGAAAGTGCGTTGCGAGGCTACTCCCGATGGGGTGGCCTCGGGCGCCGATTGGTCTGTGTTCAACGGTTTTCACGCCGCCTCTTTCACACTGGGCTTAAAACGATACTCGCCTTGACGACAGAGTCAACCACTGTCAGCTATATTTGCGGTTATTCAGGCAGTTGGCCCAACAACGAATTGGAGTAAGCCGCGGTGATGTCAACATCCACAAAGTTACCAATCAGCTGAGTATTGGTGCAGGCGAAGTTAACCACACGGTTATTTTCGGTCCGGCCCGAGAGCTGGCCAGGATCTCTTTTCGCAAAGCCAGAGATTAATACCCGCTGTCTGGTGCCGACCATTCTCTCTGAAATCTGTTGCGCTTGCTGCGCGATTCGGCCCTGTAGAATGTGTAAACGCTGTTTTTTGACTGACTCTGGCGTGTCGTCCTGTAGCTCGGCGGCGGGCGTACCGGGGCGTGCGCTATAGATAAAGCTAAAAGACGTATCAAAACCGATTTCCTCGATCAGCCCCATGGTGGCGGCAAAATCGTCCTCTGTTTCCCCAGGGAAACCTATGATGAAATCTGATGACAGAGAGATATTAGGTCTGAGTCTTCTCAGGGCTCGAATTGTTGCTTTGTATTCCAGCGTGGTATGGCCGCGTTTCATCGCCATCAAAATACGATCAGAGCCACTTTGAACGGGGAGATGCAGGTGATCAACCAGAGCGGGAATCTCACCATAGCAGGCAACAATTGCCTCCGAGAATTCGACCGGATGTGAGGTGGTATATCGAATCCGTTCAATCCCTGGCACTAGGTTCACCAGATGGAGCAACTCCGCAAAGTCCACTGTTTCGTTGAGGTGATTGCGTCCCCGGTAGGCGTTGACATTCTGCCCTAGCAAATTGACCTCTTTAACGCCTCGATCGGCGAGGCCGGCAATTTCGGCGATGACATCGTCAACTGGCCGGGAAACCTCCTCGCCCCGTGTATAGGGTACAACGCAGAAGGTACAGTATTTACTGCAGCCCTCCATGATGGACACAAACGCTGCAGGACCGTCTACACTCGGCTCGGGAAGACGATCGAATTTTTCAATTTCCGGGAAGCTGATATCGACGACCGCAGGTTCACCCCGGCGACGATGCTCAATCATCTCAGGCAGCCGATGAAGTGTCTGTGGGCCAAAGATCAGGTCGACGAAGGGCGCTCGTTTCCCTATTTCCGCCCCTTCTTGACTGGCGACGCAACCTCCAACGCCAATAATGACATTGGGATTCTTCTGCTTCAGTCGTTTCCAACGCCCCAGTTGATGGAACACTTTTTCTTGTGCTTTCTCGCGAATGGAGCAGGTATTTAGCAGTAGCACGTCGGCGTCATCGGGTGACTGTGTCACGACCAACCCGTGACTCTCGCCAAGCAGATCAGCCATGCGCGCAGAATCATATTCATTCATCTGGCATCCATGAGTTTCGACAAACAGTTTTTTACTGGAGGCGTCAGTCATGCGTTCTATTGCGCACCTGATTGGTCACTGTGGCCGCGGAGTATAGCGCCTCGGCTTTAAAAATCCTGTGTTCTGCTGGAGCTTTGTCAGGAAAGTGTTACCATTTCGCCCCTTTTCGAAGCGCCACCTCGGTTTGCCGGGAGCCAAAATGCCTTCTCAGCCCATCTATAAAGTGATTTTCCATAATGGAGGTCAGGTCTACGAGGTCTTTGCAAGACAAATCTATCAGAGTGATATGTGGGGCTTTGTTGAAGTGGAGGAGCTGATTTTTGGGGAGCGTTCCCAGATCTTGGTTGACCCCGGCGAAGAGAAGCTGAAAAACGAGTTTTCGGGCGTCAAAAGAAGCTACATTCCGCTGCAGGCCATCATCCGTATTGATGAGGTGGAAAAAGAGGGTGCCGCGCGCATTTCTGATGCCAGCAGCGCTAAAATCTCGCCTTTCCCGGTTACACCACAACCTATCATGCCCTCGACCCGCGACGAGTAAAGCACCGTTTTATCGTGTCGCAATGCCTTTCATGGGCAGCACGCGGTTACTTCCAAAACTGCGGCGAGCCGTCAATCTGCGTCGTCGTCTCCCGCTTTGATACGAGCGTAAAGAACGTGTTCTGGCGCCTTGAAAAACCGACTGCCATCCCCCAAATAGATAAGTTCTAGTAAGCCGGTGACGGGTGTCACGGAGGAATTACAGTGGATCGGGATGAGCAGGATCAACGAGATGGTGAAGTGCTTCCCGCCGAAGAAGGGCAGGACGGCGACCACTCCGTCGCTGCGCCCGCTTTGGCGGATGATGTTCTGCCGGACACGCTGGTGTTGCTGCCGTTACCCGGCCGTCCTTTCTTTCCCGGTCAGGTGCAGCCGGTTGCATTCAACCCAGACAACTGGCAGGCAACCCTCGATGCCATAGCGCAGCAAGGTTCTGGCTTGTTGGGCCTTGCGTTTGTCGACAAGCCAGACCCCGGTTCGGTCAGGCCCGACGAATTTCCCGATGTGGGTTGTGTGGTCAGGTTACATCGGCCGCCGGGGCTTTCTGAACATGCGGGGCAGTTCTTGGCGCAGGGTTTGCGGCGATTTCGTATTGTGAGGTGGTTGAGTGAAACCAGCCCCCTCGTCGCACAAGTCGAATATCCTCGGTCGCAGGGAGATCGAGACAGCGACGAAATCAAAGCCTATGCGATGGCTGTCATCGCAGCGATCAAGGAGTTACTGCCACTGAATCCGCTTTATAGCGAGGAGCTCAAGCAGCACATTGGTCAATTTAACCCGAATCAGCCCGGGCTCCTTGCCGACTTTGCCGCCGCCCTTACCACCGCCAGCGGTGATCGTTTGCAGACAGTGTTGGAAACGCTGCCCCTTACGCCTCGGATGAATATTGTATTGGAGCTCTTGAAACGTGAACGGGAGGTGGCAGAGCTGCAGGGTCAGATCACCACTCAGGTGAATGAAAAGGTTTCGGCAAACCAACGAGAGTTTTTTCTGCGAGAGCAGATGAAGGTGATCGAGAAAGAGCTGGGCCTTTCCAAAGACGACAACACGTCTGACCTCGACCGGTTTAAGCAACGACTTGAAAAACTGAACCCCCCGCAGAAAGTAGTGGATCGGCTTAATGAAGAGTTCAGCAAGCTGAAGGTGCTCGAGTCGGGGTCGCCCGAATATGGGGTAACCCGTAATTATCTGGATTGGGCAACTTCGGTGCCTTGGGGTATTCAGTCTCAGGATAATCTCGATCTTGATCATGCTCGGACTGCACTCGATGTGCATCATGATGGTTTAGATGACGTGAAGGCGCGGATTATTGAGTTTCTCGCAGTCGGCGCATTTAAAGGGAGCATCGACGGGTCGATTCTCCTTCTGGTAGGGCCCCCGGGGGTCGGTAAAACCAGTATTGGCAAATCTATTGCAGCGGCACTGGACAGACGATTTTATCGATTCAGCTTAGGGGGCATGCGCGATGAGGCAGAGATCAAGGGCCATCGGCGAACTTACATTGGTGCCATGCCCGGTAAACTCGTTCAGGCTCTAAAAGAGGTCGAAGTCACTAATCCGGTCATCATGCTTGACGAGATAGATAAGGTTGGCAGGTCTTTCCAAGGCGATCCGGCCTCGGCTTTACTCGAGGTACTGGATCCTGAGCAGAATAGCGAGTTTCTTGATCATTATCTGGACCTGCGCATGGACCTCTCCAAGGTCTTATTTATCTGCACCGCAAATCAGCTTGATACGATCCCGGCCCCGCTTCTCGACCGAATGGAGGAGATTCGTTTGTCAGGCTACATCGCCGAGGAAAAGCTAGCGATAGCCAAAAATCACCTATGGCCCAAGCTGCTGGAGCGCCACGGTGCGCAACCCAAAGATATCCGCATTAACGATGCAGCGCTGCGTCTGGTGATTGATGGCTACAGCCGAGAGGCAGGTGTTCGAGGCCTAGAAAAAAAGTTGAGCGCACTGGTTCGGGCGTCCATTTTGGAGATCGTGGAGAAGAATTCAGAGCGAGTCCGTATTGGCAAGCGAGAAGTTGAAGCCATGCTTGGTCTTCCGAAGTTCAAAGTCGAGCGCGCACTGCGGGGTAAAGGGGTAGTCACTGGACTTGCATGGACCGCCATGGGGGGCGTAACGCTCAGTATTGAATCGTCAAAAATCCATACATTGAATCGCGGATTTAAGTTGACCGGCCAGCTGGGCGATGTAATGAAGGAGAGCGCAGAAATTGCCTATAGCTTTGTGGTTTCTCATCTGCGCGAGTTTGGCTGTGAAGCTGACTTTTTTGATATGTCGATGGTGCACCTCCACGTGCCCGAGGGCGCTACGCCTAAAGATGGTCCCAGCGCCGGCATCACTATGGCCACCGCATTATTGTCGTTGGCGCGCGGCGATCGTTTACGCCGCCCAATGGCGATGACAGGTGAACTCACTCTGACGGGACATGTGCTTGCGGTTGGCGGTATTCGTGAAAAGGTGATCGCTGCTCGCCGAGCCAAAATCGATGAGGTCATACTACCCTTTGCGAATCGCGGTGATTATGAGGCTTTGCCAGAGTATTTGAGAGAGGGCGTTGATGCCCATTTTGTTCGCGGATATCGAGAGGTTTTCGATATTGTGTTCGATACGGCTAAGGAACGGCGCCAACTGCATTAGACCAGGCGCTTATGCGGGTTTATTCGCGATGAGTATTGCGCGGCGAGGTGCGGGAAAACCTTCGATCGTCAGTGAGGCATCCGCAGGATCTAAAAACTCATTGAGTGAGTGGAAGGTCATCCAGGGAGTACTCCGTTGTTCCTCGGTCGTCGTGGTAGTGATGTCCACAACTTCGGTACGCTGGAACCCTGCATCGTCTAACCAGCGCTGAGCCAGACCAGGACTGGGCAACTTCCAAATATTCCGCATGCGCGCATAGCGCCCATTGGGCTCAAGCAGCGTCTCACTGTCGCCATCGACCACTAGCGTCTCAAGCACCACCTGACCGCCGGGGAGGAGCTTATTTTTCAGGTTGAAAAGATGGCCCATCGGGTCGCGTCGGTGATAAATCACGCCCATCGAAAATACGGTGTCGAATACGGGTAGGTGTTGAGGCATCGCCTCTAGCGTCATAGGTAAAACGTGAATGTCAGGTACACGGAGATAATGATAAAGCGCCTTGAATTGCAGAATAAAAAGCGGTGTTGGATCAATCCCGATAACTTCCGATGCGCCAGCCCCCAGCATCCTCCAGCAGTGGTATCCATTACCGCATCCGACATCCAGCACTCGTTTTCCGGCCAAAGTGGCTATGGAATCGGCTAGACGATCCCACTTCCAGTCGGAGCGCCACTCAGTATCGATATGTAAGCCAAATAACTCAAAGGGGCCCTTACGCCACGGATGAAGGCCCTTTAGTGCTCGCTCAAGTGCCTCAAGATCATCCTTACAGGCAGTCCCAGTGAGACCGACACGAGCGGTGTTTAGCGTCGGTTCTCCGGCTGACACAGCGGGCAGATTATCGAGCGCTGCGCGCCACCGCGGCAGATCGCCATAACGTTCGGTTGATAGCCCGGATTGAAGGAGGACCGGTAACGCCTCGACCCATTGCGCCAGCGGGCCCTCTGTCCATCGTTCCCTGAGTGCTTCCCAGTCGTTAATGAACTCGGGAGGCAGTATCATGCGATAGCGATGATGGAGGCGAAGTTAAGACACTGAAACCAAACATCACAGCGACTAAAGCCAACCTGTCTGAGCCGCTCAAAATGTGCCTCCCGTGTCTCCGGAATGAGCACGTTCTCAAGCGCATCGCGCTTCTGAGAGATTTCCAGATCGCTGTATCCCTGCTGTCGTTTAAAGTCGTGGTGTAGATCGACGAGGTGACGATTGAGTTCAGTATCCTGAAGGGTGATTTTCTCGGAGAGGATCATGACGTCCCCGGGTGACATTGCCTCTCTGATCCGCCTTAAAACGGTGTTGCGCTGGGCGATGGGAATGAACTGCAATGTATAGTTCATGATGACAACACTGGCGTCCGCCAACTGAAGGTCTGCAATATCGCCGGCCTGCAGGGTTATCTGTTTCCCCTCGGAGAACTGGGCTATATGGGCACGCGCCGCGGAGAGCATGGCTTCCGAGTTGTCGATCCCGATCAGCTGACAGCTTCGGCAGGCAGGCTCCTTCGCTACCGAGAGGAGAGAGGCGCCCCACGAACACCCGAGATCATAGATATTGGCGTTCGGGCGTGCGTGCCGCGCCGCTAACACACCCGTCATGGAAACCACTGTTGTGTAACCGGGCACTGAGCGGTTGATCATGTCGGGAAATACCGATGCGACGGCTTCGTTAAAGGAAAATAGCCCGCGTTCAGATAGCGGTTCCGCAAACAATTGGTCTCGTAACGGCCCGGGGGAGGGTCGAGTTACCTCTGCGCATTCTCCTTGCACTGGGGCTTCGTTGGTGGGCGCCTGGCCAGCTGAGTCCTTGTGGGTCATAGTGAAATCGGTTTTGCTACGATGATCCAGAGCATAACAGGGCTTGTCGCGTGGTCGGATACTCCCGCATACTCTCGCGCTGTTTACTCCTCTAGTTTGCCAGAGATTCACATGTTTGATTCGTTGCCGGTGCTACCTCCCGATTCCATTCTTGGTCTGGCTGCTGCGTGTCGTGCAGACCCTAATCCCGACAAGGTTGATCTTACGTTGGGCGTTTATATGGACGAGACCGGCCTGTGTCCCGTTTTTGATTCAGTACAAAAGGCGCAGCGCGAACTGGTAAGTCAGGAGAAAACCAAGGTCTACATGCCTCCCACTGGCGACGCGGCATATTTGTCAGGAATTCGCACATTGGTGCTGGGAGCTGAGTTGGAAGATCATCTGGGTAACCGGGTCTCGGCAGTGCAAACCCCAGGGGGCTGTGGTGCGGTGCGACTGGGTGCGGAGGTGCTGCACGCGGCGGCATCGGAAACCACCGTTTGGGTTAGCGATCCTACCTGGCCAGTCCATATCCCTTTAATGGGGTCTGTTGGTCTGCAGTTCAGGACTTATCGGTATTATTCGCCGGAGCTGCAAGGACTTGATTTTGATGCCATGTTGGCAGATTTGGAGCAGGCCTCTCCTGGTGATGTTGTTCTGTTGCACGGTTGTTGCCATAACCCCAGCGGCGCAGACCTGTCTGCTGTTCAATGGCAGCAGCTGGGGTCATTGTTGGCCGAGAGGCGGCTGTTGCCCATGGTTGATTTTGCATATCAGGGCATGGGTTCTGGCCTTGATGAGGATGCAGGGGGGCTACGGAGTGTTTTGGCGTCCGTACCCGAGATGATCATTGCGGTATCGTCCTCCAAGAACATCGGGCTATACCGTGAGCGCGCTGGAGCGGTTATTTTCATTGGTGGCGATGATAGAGCAGCGGAGGCAATGGCGAGTCAGGCCGTGGCCGCGGCGCGCAGGGTTTACTCTATGCCACCCGCGCATGGCGCGTTATTGGCTGGGCGAGTGTTGTCGTCTCCCGAGTTACGGCAGGTGTGGTCGTTGGAGCTTGAACAGGTTTGCGGCAGGATCAATGGGCTGCGAGCGAATTTTCGCGATGCGCTGGTGACAGCCACAGGACGAGACTTTGACTTTATTGTCAGAGAGAACGGAATGTTCTCGTTTTTGGGGTTGTCGGTAGAACAGGCCGGGCGCCTGCGACAGGAACAATCGGTATATATGCTTGATTCCTCCCGTATCAACATTGCGGGTTTGAACGGTCGGAATATATCCCGCGTCGTAGAGGCGGTTGTCTCTGTATTGTAATCCTGAGCGTTTATCCCTCCAGGGCTATCAATCGCTCAAGCGCCTCATCCAGAGAGGACTCTGCAGCTGTTATCGCTGACATCACTTCTGCAATGTGATCAGGTGCCTGATCGTAAAACCCGGGCTCCGAAATTGATGTAAGCAGCGCTGCGTGTTCGCTTTCTAGCTGCTCGATCCTTTCGGGAAGCGTATTAAGCTCTCTTTGTTCCTTGTAGCCGAGTTTGGTTTTTTTTCGCGGTGACAGATTTTGTGCGCTCGAGGGTAAAGATGCCTGCCGCGGGGCCATTTCATTCGGAGGTTGGTTTTTGCTTTTCTTCGACTCCACTGATTCACTCAATGGATTCAGTAGCCCACCGCGCGCCTCCCAGTCGCCGTAACCGCCTGCTTGTTCTTCAATGGTCCCGTTATCGTTCATAACGAGCAGGCTAGTGACCACTTTGTCTAGAAAATACCGGTCATGGCTCACGACAATAACGGTTCCCTTGAACTCGAGCAGTATTTCCTCGAGCAATTCCAGCGTTTCTATATCCAGATCATTGGTAGGCTCGTCTAGCACGAGAAGATTCGCTGGCCGGGTAAACAGCCGAGCAAGAATGGCGCGATTAATCTCGCCACCGGATAAGGCCTTGACGGGGGTGCGGATACGGTCCGGGGTGAACAAAAAGTCGCCAAGATAGCTGATGGCGTGTCGTCGCTGACCATTAATCTCTATGAATTCTTGCCCGCCGCACACGTTATCAATCAGGTCTTGTTCCGGTCGAAATGTATCCCGAAGCTGATCGGAATAGGCAATTTGGAGTTGGCTCCCTTGCAAGACCTCCCCCTCGTTGGGCGTGAGTTCGCCGAGCAGAAGCTTGATGATTGTGCTCTTGCCCACACCATTGCGGCCGACGATCCCAATCCGATCTCCCCGTTGGATGATGGTGGAGAAACCTTTGACGACAGGCTGATTCTCGTACCCAAAACTGACGTCTTTGGCTTCGGTAACCCGTCGACCCGAGCGCCCTGCATTCTCCAGCGTCATGCGCCCCGTACCTGCCGCAGTTCGACGCTGAGAGCGCTCCTCGCGCATGGCCTTCAGTGCAGTTACCCGGCCCTCATTGCGGGTCCGACGAGCTTTTATTCCTTGTCGAATCCACGCTTCTTCCTCTGCGAGTTTCTTGTCGAATAGCGCTTCGGCCCGGGCTTCAGCGGCAGCTCGATTTTCGCGTTGAATGAGGAACTGTCGGTAATCAGATTGCCACACAGAGAGATTCCCCCTGTCGAGCTCACCAATCTGGTTGCACACGCGCTGCAGAAAACGACGGTCGTGGGTAATGATGACCACTGCTCCCGGGAACTGCGTGATTTCCTGTTCAAGCCAATCAATGGCCGGGATATCGAGATGGTTGGTAGGCTCATCCAGCAGCAGTACATCAGGATCTGTTACCAGCGCTCGAGCTAATGCCGCGCGCCTGCGCCACCCGCCAGAGAGAGTAGCAAGGGGGGTATCGCCGGCAAGATTCAGTTGATCCAGCACTTTTTCAATACGTTGGCCCATGGTCCAGCCGTCCCGGTGCTCCAGCTCGGAGTGAATCACGCTGAGCTCTCTCAAAGCCTTATCCGAGCCGTCCTGGGTGAGTAAGTGGTACCGAGACAGCAATTCCCCGGTCTCAGCGAGTCCTGTTGCAACGTAGTCGAACACGGTGAAGTCGAGATCTTCGGGCAGCGATTGCTCGAGAAAGGCGATTTTGGCATTTGGTTGCAGCCATCTTTCACCGGCTTCGGGGAGCAATTCACCGGAAAGAATACGCAGTAAGGTCGACTTGCCCGCGCCATTTCTGCCCAATAATCCCAGTCTGTCCCCTTTACCCAGCGTCAGACTCGTTTTGTCCAGCAATATTCGGTTGCCGATGCTGAAATCGATCTGATCGAGACGGACATAGGGCATGTAGGATCTCCTGATTGCGCACAGTGTAGGACAGAACAGATCCTATGCGCGCTTTTGGTTAGAATATGGGGCGTTGGGGGGGACAACAGCATGACAACACTGACAATGGACGCGCAGCACAATGCGCGCTGGATAGCGGGCTGGCTCGGCATTTGTGCCATGACCATTCTGGGAATGATTTTGCTTGGAGGCGTTACGCGGCTCACCGAGTCGGGCTTGTCGATGGTTGATTGGCGACCCATCATGGGCATCATACCGCCACTGACTGAAACGCAGTGGCTTGACACCTTCGCCGCTTACCAGCAGTACCCTGAGTATCAAAAAATCAATCAAGGTATGGGCCTGTCGGGGTTCAAACAAATTTTCTGGTTCGAATACCTGCATCGTGTTCTCGGTCGGTTGATTGGCCTCATGTATTTCATTCCTCTGGTCATCTTTGCCATGCGCCGCATGATTACGCCGCAGCTTCTGCCAACCCTTATCTTTTTGCTGATGCTCGGTGCTGCGCAGGGCTTGCTGGGCTGGTACATGGTCAAGAGCGGTCTGGTAGATCGACCTTCAGTATCCCAGTATCGATTGACTGCTCATCTTGGCGTGGCTGTAGCGATATATACCCTAATGATGTGGCTGTTGTTCAGAGTCAGCGCAGGTCTCTCGCCGTCGCTCAGGCATATCAGTCCGATGGGAGGCCTACTGCTCCTGGGCGTATACGTTTTGATCCTCTCGGGAGGGTTCATGGCTGGCACAGATGCTGGCTTTGCGTATCCGACATGGCCCCTGATGGGCGAGAGCTTTGTGCCTATGGGTTACTATGCCGAGGGTTGGCTCGCCACTTTTGAGGGGGTAGCGACCATTCACTTTAACCATCGTATGCTCGCGTATGCCATAGCCGCGCTGGTGCTTTTTGTCAGTGTGCGTAGCCTGCGCGACAGTACAGACGCGAAGGTTAGGCGGGCCGCAATCTTGATGTTGTTGGCATTGACCTTTCAGGTCATGCTGGGCATTGGTACTGTCTTGAGTCAGGTTGCGATACCCATGGCGGCCACACACCAGGTTGGCGCAGTCGTGTTGCTGACGACGGTACTGTTCTGGAGTCACGCCCACACAGATCAAAAACTGGTAATGTCAGCGTGAGGTAAAGTGCGGATCGGATCTGGAGGGGTGCTCCGGATACCCCGCAGGCAGGAGAAGAAACGGCCGTGAAGACCCTCATCGTAGAAGACAGCGCAACTTTGTGCGCCATTTACTCGCAGTATCTCGATGGCAGTGGGTTGGAAGTCACCACTGTAGAAACATTGGCCGACGCGAAAGCTGCGCTCGTCGGTTGGCATCCTCACCTTGTGCTACTTGATATCGAATTGCCTGACGGAAACGGCCTCGATTTGCTCAACGAAACTGTGAATCTGTCGTCGCCGCCCGCGGTCGTAGTGATGACCGGGCACGGCGAACAGCATGCAGAGCAAGCAATACAGCGTGGTGCGGCTGACTTTTTAACCAAACCATTTGACGCCTCCCGCCTGCGGGTAACGCTACTCAATGCGGCGGAAAAGCTGACGCTCAGCCAGCAAGTAGAGACGCTGGCTGTCAAGCGAGAGTCCTTGGGGCCTCTCATGGGCAGTTCATCTGCCATGCAAAGTGTTTACGAAACCGTCGAGTCTTTGGCGGGCACGCTTGCCACCGCTTTTATTATGGGAGAGAGCGGGACGGGCAAGGAACTCGCGGCTCGAGCCATTCATCAACTCTCCGCCAGGGCGCCGGGACCTTTTATCGTTGTTGACTGTGCTTCTCTGGCGACAGATCAGCTAGAGCGGGCTCTATTCGGCACTGATGGTGAAGTAGCTCAGGGACTGGTGGCACAAGCTGCTGAGGGGACGCTTTTCCTTGACGAAGTTTGTAGCTTGGGCTTTGCATCTCAGGCGACCCTACTGCGGCTGATTCAGCACGGCACTTATCGGCCAGTTGGGTCTGCTGCGGAGGCGACAGCGGACGTCCGAATCATCGCGTCCACCAATCGCGACCCGTTGTTTGAGATGAGAGAAGGGCGATTGCGCGAGGACCTCTATTACCGTTTGCACGTGGTGCCATTGAGAATGCCAGCGATGCGCGAGCGGTCAGATGACATTCTCATGTTGGCGAAAGACTTTTTGGACCGAATTGCTCATGAAGAAGGAAAGGACGTCCATCACTTGAGCGACCCTGGTGCGCAAGCGCTGAGAGGGTACTCGTGGCCTGGTAATGTGCGGCAGTTAGAAAATACCATGCGACAGTTGTTACTGACGAGTACGAGTACTGAAATAGATGAATCTGCGATACATCAGGTGATTTCGGTTAATGAAATCTCGGTGGACAACGCAATACGATCGCGCCCATCGCGGCTGGCAGAAAGCGCGATGGAGCCATCAACCATTCAGCCCTTGTGGATGACAGAAAAGAAGACGATTGAAGAGGCGATTGCGGCCTGTGACGGTAGTATCAATCGAGCCGCGCAGTATCTGGAGGTGGCGCCCTCGACAATTTACCGAAAACTTCAGTCCTGGAAAGCACAGAATCTGAAAATATAAGCTCTTTTACGGGGCGAACTGGTACACGCTTACGCTATCTACCAGCATTCTTTGCGGGAATTCGTGCTCCGCAATGGGCCCGCCTGCTCGACCCCAGTTTCCCCCCACCGCTAAGTTAAGAATCAAGTGAAAAGGTTGATCGAATGGCCATCTCTGCCATGAATCGTTTTCTTTGCGTCGATAGGTGAAATAGCGCGTGTTATCCACGAAGAGATCGATACGCTGGGGGCTCCATTCCATCGCGTAAGTATGGAAATTCCGCGTTGCTGTGGTTTGGATAAGGCGGCCTTTCCGCTGCTGGCCGTTCACCCAGTAATTTGCTCGGGTGTGCACAGTCCCGTGTATGTGGCCTGACTCGAATCCAACATGTTCCATGAGATCAATCTCCCCTGAATTGGGCCAAGCATCACAATTACGACTGCCTTGCCAGTCGGTTCCTTCCTCGCAGTTGCTGGCGTAGGCAAATGGGTCGGATGGGAGAAGCCATATAGCAGGCCATGTCCCTTGCGCATCGGGAAGGCGCGCGGAGACCTCAACCCGGCCGTATAAAAAATCATGATTGCCTTGCGTATGGACTCGGGCAGAAGTGTAGGCGGGTACTTTCCCCGGATGATGGTGAGCTTCAAGAATAAGGCTTCCGTTCTCGATGCGCAGATTGTCCGGTGACTTCGTGTATGCCTGATCTTCATTGTTGACCTTGCCGGGCGGCCAAATATCAACGTTCCAGTTATTGGGATTAAGCTGTGGTTCATCGAACAGATCTTGCCAGACAAGCTGCCAATGATTGGCTCGGGCGACGCGATCAAATGTGGGCGTCAGTAACAGACCGCTTAAAAGTGGCTGCCCAACAACCGGCGTCAGTGCCAAATGAAATTGCCCACCCGCTACAACCTGTTCGGGGAATGTTACGGAAAGTGCAGAGTGAGTTTGACCGTCCCGATACTTGAAGATATCAATTCCACCGAGAGCGGTCTTTCCCTGTATCACCGCATCGAATACTCTTGCTCCGACCTTGCTGACGCGGGGTTCTGCGAAGAGCAGCGTGACGTCATAGGTGCCGTCAGGCACTGCATGACTGAGGGTGATAGTTCCCTCGCTATAGGTTTCGAAAATATCAGGTTCGTCAGAGCCGCGCACTGATGACATCGCGCTGCATCTTGTGTCACTGGGGCAACCCATGCCCCTGAACACATGGCCACGCCAAGACACGGAATCTTGGGAACCCAAGTTCAGTGCGAATTCTGTCTCGCCAGAAAATGCGATACTGGCGAACAAGCAAAAGAACACCCCTAGGAAAGAGAAAAATCGAATCATCTTTGCCATTTTAATGACTCACAGACCTTAACATGCCACGTCGATTGATCTGTTCGAAGGGTCAATACGACAAAGTGACGATTTGCGCCGATAAAACGGTAAAGCACGCGCTCTGTAGGAGGGACTACTCGCTTACCATGGGCGGACCACTACCATGGCGCATCCTCATTTAAGGTCGAGAGACGAGTAGACGTAATAAGGCTCGAAAATAATGACTGAAAAAACGATATGGCTGGGAGAGCAGCCCCTTGTGCAAGCTGCGGGATCCCCAGCCGGGGAATATGTGATCCTCGAGGGCGAGCCTTTTTATCGTATTCGTCACTTCGATCTGATGGGCGATTTTTTCATCAGTTTGGTGAGTCACGCCAATCATTGGTTGTTTATTTCGACCTCAGGCGCACTCACTGCCGGCCGAACCAATTCCGGTAGCGCGCTGTTTCCCTACTATACAGAAGATAAAATTGCCGAAAGCGCTCATGTGACGGGGCATTGCGCCGTTTTTCTGGTGGAGCAATCTGGAAAAACCCTGTTTTGGGAACCATTTGCGCCTCATTTTAATGGAGCGTATCGGGCTCAGCGTAACCTCTATAAAAATACGCTTGGAAGTACGCTGATCTTCGAGGAAATCAATTATGACCTCGAACTGACTTATCGCTACTCATGGCAAATGTCTCATCGCTTTGGTTTTGTAAAAACATCTGTGCTTAGTAATCAAGGAGCACACGCTACCAGTGTTCGCTTGTTGGATGGCCTGCAAAATCTGATGCCCTATGGTGTAACGCCGGGCATCCAAAATGAGCTGAGTTGCTTGGTGGATGCCTACAAAAAGAGCGAATTACACTGTGATTCTGGAGTGGCGATGTACTCCATGAGTTCATTACTCACTGATCGCGCCGAACCCAGTGAATGCCTATCAGCGACGACTGTTTGGTCCTATGGCTTATCTCATCCACAGTACCTGTTGTCGTCCGTGCAGCTTGATCGGTTTCGGAAAGGGTTAACGGTAGAGCAAGAGCAAGATGTCCATGGCAGAAGAGGGGCGTACTTTGTCGTAGACGAGATTGAGGTAAAGCCTGAACAAGAACGCAGTTGGGGGCTGGTAGCGGATGTTAATCAAGGCCCCACTGAAGTCGCTAACCTGATTAATCGAATCGGGGGCGACGCTCATGAATTGTCCGAGGAGATCACCTTTGATTTGCGAGAGGGGCGGTCCCACTTGCGTCAGATTATAGGCATGGCTGATGGCTTTCAAATGACCTCCCAGCCTTTGGATTCGGCGCACCACACCGCGAATGTTTTGTTTAACGTGATGCGAGGAGGCTTCTTTGATAACAACTACTTGCTGTCAAAGCGTGACTTCCAAGTGTTCTGTCAGCAATGGAATCGTCGCGTCGCGCCCCAGCTTGAGTCACTTACGACTGACTTGCCAGAGCAAATAGCGTATGCCGACCTCCGTGAGCGTATAGAGAATGCCGACCAGCCGCTGTTGATGAGGTTGTTTTTAGAGTACCTGCCTTTAACTTTTAGTCGTCGACACGGCGATCCATCGCGCCCCTGGAATCAATTTTCTATAGACGTCTTGAACGAGGGCAACGAGAAACGATTGGCGTTCGCAGGTAACTGGAGAGATATTTTTCAAAATTGGGAGGCGTTGTCGATTTCCATACCTGGCTATATCGACAACATGATCTGCAAGTTCGTAAGTGCGACCACTGCAGATGGCTATAACCCTTATCGCATCACGCGGGATGGAATCGACTGGGAAAAACCTGAACCTGAAAATCCATGGGCCAATATTGGCTATTGGGGTGATCATCAGGTTATTTATCTGTCGAAGTTGATTGAGCTGGCGCAAAGTCACTTTCCTAATGGACTTGACGCGCTGCTGGCGCAAGATGTTTTCGCTTACGCCAACGTGCCTTATCGCATAGTGGGCTTTGAGAGTTTGCTCGCTAATCCTTACGACACAATTCGTTTTGATCTCGATCTCGAAAAGGACATTACCCGTCGTGTCGAAGAGGTTGGTGCCGATGGACGGCTGTTATGGGTTAATGAAGAGGTTTACCAGGTAAATCTATTGGAGAAGCTTCTCGCCATGACGCTCTCCAAATTGACCAATTTTGTTCCAGATGGGGGCATCTGGATGAATACTCAGCGCCCAGAATGGAACGATGCCAATAATGCACTCGTGGGTACCGGCATTTCTGTTGTGACGCTGTGTTATCTGCATCGTTTCCTGAAGGTTCTGGACGAGCTTTTGATGGGTTCAGACCTCGTAAGTGCCCCCATTTCGGATGAGTTGCTTACACTATTTGCCAGCTTGGCAGCTATTTTTCAGGAGCATGGCGAGGTGCTACGTGCTGCGCCTGTGAGTGATGCACTTCGGTATACCGTGCTGAGCCAACTGGGAAGGGCGGGGGAGTCGTATCGCGAGGCGCTGTATCAGGAAGGCCTCTCGGGCCGCAGAAGTCATTTGGACTTCGACAGAGTAAGAGCTTTCATTGATCACTGCCTCCCTGTGCTGGCGAGTAGCATTCGCCATAATCGCCGAGAAGACGGTTTGTTCCATGCTTATAACAGACTGCATGTTGAAGATGCGACCGTCTCACTTGTTCGGCTCGATGAGATGCTGGAGGGACAGGTGGCGGTGTTAAGCGCGAAGCTGCTCCCGGCTGATGAGGCGCTGGCAGTACTCCGTACTTTGCGTCAGTCGTCTTTGTACACCCCTGCGCAGCACTCGTATTTGCTTTATCCCCACAAGGTTTTACCGCGTTTAATTGATAAAAATAGAATCTCTAAAACCAGCTTGGAAGAGATCCCATTTCTGAATCGATTGATCGCCAAGGGCAATACAGCTTTAGTTGCAGAAGATGAACTCGGAGTTGTTCATTTTAATGGTCAGCTGACCAAAGTTGAAGATGTGGAGGCCGTGCTCGACGATCTCACCTTAGCCGGAGATGCTGGAGTTGAAGCCGAGCATACGGCGGTAAAACAATTGTTCATTGAGACTTTCAGACACGACCTGTTTACCGGTCGGTCTGGCGGCATGTATGCGTATGAGGGGATTGGTTCTATCTACTGGCATATGGTGTCTAAGCTGTTGCTTGCGGCAAGCGAGAATGTCATCGCCGCCAAACGCGCCGGCGCGAGTACAGAAACGCTCACTGGTCTGCTATCGATGTATGAGGACGTTCGGTCGGGGCTGGGATTTAACAAGGCTCCAGAGGTTTATGGCGCGTTTCCGACTGACCCCTACTCTCATACGCCCGGATTCGGCGGTGCGCGGCAGCCCGGCATGACGGGCCAAGTAAAAGAGGAAGTGCTAAGCAGAGTCGCAGAGATGGGCGTTATTGTTCAAGACGGCTGTATTACTTTTGATCCGGTACTGCTTCGCTGCAATGAGTTGCTATCAGATGCTGCGAACCTGCACTACGTCGATGTTGGGGGTGTAGAGAAAGTGGTACCGATCGCACCGGGTCAACTGGGCTTTACTTGTTGCCAAGTGCCTGTTGTCCTTCAGTTGGGTGCTGAGGCATCGATTACCGCCGCTCTCAATGATGGTTTTGAGTCGGTCTTCACGTCGAATCAATTACCCAGTGAAATTTCCCACTCTATTTTTATGAAGCGCGGGGAGGTATCGGGACTGTTTGTTACGGTGGTGAGAAATCTCCAATAAGCTGCGTTATTTTCCTTGGCTTTACGTACAGACATTAGGCCGCAACAACGTGGGCTTCGGGGCCATCCCGTCTGCTCCGGCGATCAATGAGTGCCATTTTTACTTTTTCGACCGCTTGCTCGTCGAGCTCATAGCCCCGCATGGCCCAGAGGGCGAGCAAAGTGCCACTGACCGGGATCCCAATAAAAGCGATGCGCAGTTGGGCTAGGGTTTCGTCTGATTGGATGGCAACGTTTTGATCGAAGCCGATGAAGGCAAGAATAAATCCACTCAGGAGCCCTGCGAAGGCGAGCCCAAACTTGACCATCCACCAGTAAATCGCCCCGAACAGTCCTTCTCGACGCGCTCCCGTCTGTAATTCGTCAAGATCGCAGATATCGGCAGTCATTGACATCATGATGGTGAATAAACCGCCTATCCCAAATGCAAAAATCGGAATGGGTAGAAACATGAGGTAAGGATTACTGGGATTAAAGCTCCACCAGAACATGAAATAACCCACAATGGAGACAGATTGAGTCACCATAAACGTCAGGCGCTTCCCATAGCGCTGCGCCATCCAATTAATAGTGGGTATAACCAAAAAGCAGGTGCAAAGCGCTGACACGCTACCAAATAAAGTGGGCCAGGCGCCTGCCAGAGCAGGATCACCCTGATTCATGTAATACACGATAATGAACCAGGCGAAACCGGCTACTGTGTTGTAGGCGTTGAATATAAAAAAGGTGGCAATACAGATTTGTTGGAAAGGCCTGCACTGCAGCGTGATCACAATGCCGTGAAGAAGCTCCTTGACCACAGCGCCAAGGCTTTCTTTGCGATGTGGGGAGAGTGTCTCTTGGGTGTTGCTGCCACTTTGGCAAAAAACGGCGGGCACCATCGCCAGTAACATACAGGCCATGCCCACCCAGACAGACAACGTACGGGCACCCTCTGTAGCGCTCTCAAACCACTCTGGATCGTATAGGACGATCCAGAACCAAGGAGCAATAACCCACGCCCACTGACCAATCCACTGTGCGACCGCCATTAGTCGAGTGCGTTCATGATAATCGTCGCTCATCTCGTATCCCATCGCGACATAGGGCACGCTGAAAATAGTGAGGCCGATAAAAAAGATACACGACCAACACAGGAAATAGACAAAGTTATAAAGCTCGCTGTTGTCAGCGGACAGTTGCCACATGGCGATGTATGACAGCCCCGAGCAGATGGCGCCGATAAAGATATAGGGGCGTCGCTTGCCCCAGCGCGACACGGTCCTGTCAGAAATAAAACCCATAACCGGGTCGGTGATACAGTCTACGAGCTTCGGGAGAAAGAAAATCAGTCCCCACAACAATGGACTCATTCCCAAACTCTGCACCAGGATGACCATAAAGATACCCAGTGCCGCTGGAAACATTTGGTTTGCCAGCATGCCGATGCCGAATGCGATTTTTTGTCCAAGCGGGATTCGATTCGCGTGCATGTTACTTCCGATCGCCCCATCACCTTATTCTTAGTGGGGAGATCTTAACAACGCCGGTGGGCGGCTCACGTGTAAAGCCGGTCAAAGGGGCGTTTTATGCGATCAGCGGGTGCTTTGTGAGTCCGTTTTTTTAGCGCGATTGGGCGA
>Ga0209374_1000757_pt1 | contig 34582 bp, 23 predicted proteins | sample SaaInlLV_DNA_10m_FD_184683 | JGI IMG/M metagenome (GOLD analysis project Ga0209374, IMG submission 184683) | Marine microbial communities from expanding oxygen minimum zones in the Saanich Inlet - SI075_LV_DNA_10m (SPAdes) (version 2) | ecosystem: Environmental > Aquatic > Marine > Unclassified ... | reverse complement strand
TGGTTTAAGAAGTTTCTGATCTGGGAAATGTTTTAGTCCTAAATTCTGTCCACTAACACCAATATATTCTTCAACTTTATCATACCAAGGTTCTATTTCTTTGTAGCGGACAGGCCAATCAACAGCAATGCCATCTTTTTTATTAGCTTCAAAGTCTAAATCACTTAATCTATAACTTTGTCTTCCCCACATTAAAGACCTTCCTCCAACATGATATCCTCTCATCCAATCAAATCTTCTTTCTTCATTATATGGGTGCTTAACGTCGTCAACAAAAAAATGTTCTCTTGCTGGTTGTGTTGTGTAGCCAGTTCGGTTTTGTTTAGGCTTCCTATCTATTATTTCTTGAGTAGTCTTTCCTCCATTTGGTAAATCCCACGGATCAAGGTGTGCAGTTGTGTAGTCCTCTATGTGCTTTACCATTCTACCTCTTTCTAGGACAAGTGTTTTAAGACCTTGTTCACAAAGTTCTTTTGCAGCCCAACCTCCAGAAATACCTGTTCCTACCACTATAGCATCAAATTGACTATCCTCTATTTTTTCCTTGTTATTGTTCATTTATTAAAATTTTTGAGACTTTTAATTACAAGATTCTGAATTTTATGCATAAAAAATTGCATTTTTCTAAGCCAAATTAATTAATTTGTGGGCTTATTATGTTCAAAATTTTTCAGTGAAAATAAATATACAAAATATATTACCATTTAAGGAAGATGGGATAGAATATCAAGCAGATACTTGCCTCTCTTTAGTTGATGCTGTCAATAGAAAAAAATTAAAATTTAATGCTTTAGCAAGGCATACTTATCCGGGAAAAAGACTCTCTGAAGATACTATAGGGCTCAATAGTATTGGATATTGGGATGCCAATGAACCGCAAGATTGGGGATTAGACTGGCATAGAAATGAAGGAATAGAAATTCATTTTTTGGAATCTGGATCTATGCCGTATTCTCAAGAAAATCAAACATTAGAATTGCTTCCTAATAATTTAACTGTTACTAGGCCATGGGAGGTTCATAAGGTAGGAAGTCCATTTATCGGTATGGGAAAATTCTATTGGATCATTTTAGATTTAAATGTTCGCAGACCTCACCAAAATTGGTCATGGCCAGATTGGATTATTTTAGCACCAAAAGATTTAGAAAAGTTAACAAATATTTTACGTCAGAATGAAAAATTTTGTTGGAAAGCAGATAAACGAATTTTGGATTGTTTTCAACGAATTGGTAAAGCTGTAGATTCTGACAATAAGGGAAGTAATGCATCTAAAATACGGTTATTAGTCAATAATTTATTATTATTTATTTTAGATTTAGTCGCTGTTGAAGAGGTTCAATTAGATGAAAAGTTGATGGACAGTTCAAGGAGTGTTCAGTTATTTTTAAAAGAGTTAAATGTTAATTTATCTGAGAATTGGACCGTAGAAAAAATGGCAAAATCTTCAGGAGTTGGTCTAACACGTTTTACATTTCATTGTAGGCAACTAACAAATCTGACGCCAATGAAGTATCTTATGCTAAAGCGTCTAGAAATGTCTAAACAGCTATTGCTTGAACATCTAGAGATGAATATTTCAGATGTTGCATATCAATGTGGTTTTTCAACAAGTCAATATTTTGCCACCATGTTTAAAAAACAAGAAAAATGTACACCTGTAGCCTTTCGAAAAAAAATTAATCAGTAACGTTTAAATTTGTTTAAAATTTTTCACTGAACAATTATACACATAATTTTAAGTATGATGTCATACTTTGAGCATCCTAAAATGATATAAATTTTATAAATAACATGAATTCAACAATTATCTCAAAAACAATCTTTATAGTACTTTTAATTATAGGTGTTACAACAACAAGCTGTAAGACTGGTAAAAAAAAACAAACAATTCTCTCAGAAAAAGTACAATTAAATGAAGGAGTATTTTTTAAGTTGTCACTTGCTCAATGGTCACTTCATAGATATGTTGAAGAAAATAAGAAGTCACCTTTTCATTTTGCATCTCAAGCAAAACAAATGGGGTTTGAAGGGTTAGAGTATGTAAGTCAGTTATATAAGTATGAAATTGAAAAATTAGGATTTGATGTTGTTATAGATTCGCTAAAAACCCTAAGTGAAAGAGAAAAAATACAAAATGTTTTAATTATGGTAGATGATGAAGGTGATTTAGCTGACCCAGATGAGTCTAAGCGAGATCAGGCTGTTGAAAATCATAAGCGATGGATAGATGCTGCAGCAATATTGGGATGTCATTCTATTCGTGTCAATACTTTTGGAACCAACGACTCGGAGATTTGGAAAACATCTGTAGTGGATGGATTGAGAAAACTATCTGAATACGCTGCAACAAAAAACATTAATGTTTTGTGTGAAAATCATGGATGGTTGTCTTCAGATCCTGATAAGTTAATGGCTGCTATTAATGATGTAAATATGGAAAATTGTGGAACACTTCCAGATTTTGGAAATTGGTGTACAAAAAGAAAAAACATGAATGAAAAATGGGGAGATTGTGCTGAAGTGTATCCAGATAAATATAAAGGAACAGAATTGATGATGCCTGCAGCCAAAGCAGTAAGTGCAAAATCCTATGATTTTGATGAGGCTGGTAATGAAACTACTATTGATTTTTTAAAAATGTTACAAATTGTAAAAGATGCTGAATATACTGGTTTTATAGGTGTAGAATATGAGGGAGACAGATTAAATGAAAGAGATGGAATTAAAGCTACACGAGATTTGTTATTAAAATCAGCAAGTAATTTGAAATAATAAAAAACTACATAATAACACCATAAAATCATTTAATTGTGAAAAAGTCAATCCAATTTCAGCTCTCCTTTATGATGTTTCTCGAATTCTTTATTTGGGGAGGCTGGTTTGTTACATTGGGGATATATCTACCCAATACTTTAAAAGCAACCGGTGGAGAAATTGCAATGGCTTATTCTACTCAATCTTGGGGTGCAATTATTGCTCCTTTTATTATTGGCTTGATAGCAGATCGTTTTTTTAATGCTGAAAAAATTCTTGGTGTTCTTCATATTACAGGAGCTGTTTTAATGTATTTAATGTATCAAGCTACTGAATTTTCAGTTTTTTATCCTTATGTTTTAGGATATATGATTGCTTATATGCCAACTTTAGCGTTGGTGAATTCTGTTTCATTTAATCAAATGTCTGATCCAGCAAAACAATTTCCAAAAATAAGAGTATGGGGTACAGTTGGCTGGGTATTGGTTGGTTTTTTATTTATTAGTTTAATTTTTAATTGGGATTCTGCCGAGAATATTGCTAATGGAGCGTTAAAGAATACTTTTTTAATGACAGCTATAGTTTCTGCAATTTTGGGTGTTTTTAGTTTTACTTTACCAAGTACTCCTCCCACTATAAATAAAAGAGAAAAAGTAACTATTTCAGATATTTTAGGGCTAGATGCATTAAAATTATTAAATGATCGAAATTTTTTAGTTTTCTTTTTATCATCAGTTTTAATTTGTGTGCCTCTTGCATTCTATTATCAGCATGCAGGACAGTTTTTAGGAGAGATAGGAGCGTCATTATCTATATATAACCTAGAAATAGGTCCGGCTGGATTAATGACACTAGGTCAAATTTCTGAGGTTGGATTTATGTTATTACTCCCTTTTTTCTTTAAAAAGTATGGATTTAAAAAAACCATTCTTTTTGGAATGTTAGCATGGGGAATTAGATATACATTATTCGCATATGGTAACAATGGAGATTTATTCTTTATGTTAATCACAGGAATAACCTTACATGGAATTTGTTATGATTTCTTTTTTGTATCTGGTCAAATATATACAGATGCTAAAGCTGGAGAAAAAGTTAAAAGTGCTGCTCAAGGTTTAATTACATTAGCTACTTATGGCGTGGGAATGTTAGTGGGATTTTGGATTGCAGGAAAAATTGTAGATCAAAATCTGATAGCTGACGGCTCTCATAGTTGGCAGGATATTTGGATTTTTCCAGCAGTATTTGCAATAGCGGTGATGGTTATTTTCGCACTATTATTCAAAAATGAAAAAGTAGAATATAAATCATAAAGATAAATGAGAAGTTCTTTAATAAGACAAGGGATACTTAGTGGTGGGGGTAATTCTTTGATTAGGAAGTTTCCAATCATCAGTGATGGTTTAAGAGGGATGAGTTTTATCAAAAAAGCTGTCTCCTTTATTCAAAAAAGATAATAGTTGGATTGCTATTGATTAAAAACCATAACTTGTAACTTTTAAAAATTTTAATAAAAACCATGAAAACTATTAAAGGACCAGCTGTTTTTTTAGCACAATTTATGGATGATAAAGCACCGTTTAATTCGTTAGAAGGGTTGTGTAAATGGGCTAAAGAACTTGGATATATTGGCATTCAAATACCTACACTAGATAAGAGTATTATAGATTTAGACATCGCATCAGAAAGTCAAACATATTGTGATGAGTTTAAGGGGAAAATAAATTCTTTTGGTTTAGAAATTACGGAATTATCAACTCATATTCAAGGTCAGTTAGTGGCGGTTCACTCTGCTCATGATTTAATGTTTGATGTGTTTGTTCCAAAAGAGTTACAAGGAAAACCAAAGAAAAGAACTGAATGGGCTATTGATCAAATGAAAAAAGCGGCTATGGTTAGTAGACGGTTAGGGTTAAAAACACATGCTACTTTTTCAGGTTCCTTATTGTGGCCTGTTGTTCATCCTTGGCCGCAACAACCTAAAGGACTTATAGAAACAGGATTTGAAGAATTGGCTTCAAGATGGCTGCCTATTTTGAATACATTTGACAGTCAAGGGGTGGATGTTTGTTATGAAGTACATCCAGTTGAAGATATTCATGATGGAGACACTTTTGAAAGATTTCTTGAAGCAACGGGAAATCATAAAAGGGTTAATATTTTATACGATCCATCACACTTTGTTTTGCAACAATTAGATTATCTAAAATATATAGATCACTACCACCAATTTATAAAAGCTTTTCATGTAAAAGATGCAGAATTTAATCCTAGTGGGAAAAAAGGAACTTTTGGAGGATATAATGATTGGAAAAATAGAGCTGGAAGATATAGATCTCCTGGAGATGGTCAGGTAGATTTTAAACAAGTATTTTCTAAACTAACCGAGTATGGATGTGATGTTTGGGCAGTTTTAGAGTGGGAGTGTGTGATAAAAAGCCCTCAACAAGGTGCCATAGAAGGTGTAGAATTTATAAAAAATCATATTACTGAAACTACCTCAAAAAGATTTGATGATTTTGCTGGTAGTGATGGAGTTAAAGATGAGAATCAGTTACGAAAAATATTAGGAATTTAAAAGATATAAATATGTTAAGAATAATATTAATTTTTAGTTTGTGCTTATTTTTAGGATGTAACAAAGCACAAAACAAAATGAAAAACAATGAAGTAAAACAACAAATTACATCATCAATTCAATCTGAAAATAATGATGATTGGACAATTTTGTTTGATGGTTCTAATTTAGACAATTGGCGAGGCTATTTATCTGAGAATATCTATCCAGAATGGACTATTCAAGATGATGCTTTGATGTTTACACCTGGGAAAGAAGGGGGAAAGAATATTATTTCAAGAAAAAAATATAAAAACTTTATTTTGTCATTGGAATGGAGAGTATCTGAAGTAGGCAATAGTGGTATATTTTGGGGGGTACATGAAGATGAAAAATTCTCAGAAGCCTATATGACCGGTCCGGAAATTCAGGTTTTAGATAATGAAAGACATCCAGATTCATTTATAGGAAACGGTATTCATAAAGCAGGATCTCTTTATGACTTAATTGGATATCCCGACGAATATATAAATCCTGCTGGAAAATGGAATAAATGTGTATTAGAGATTGATCATAAGAAAAACCTTGGAACTGTTACTATGAATGGGAAATCTAGTATTTCATTTCCTTTATCAGGAAAAAAATGGGATACTATGGTAGCTAATTCAAAATTTAAAGATTGGGAAGGCTTTGGAAAGTATCATTCTGGATACATAGGGCTTCAAGATCACAGCGATAAAGTTTGGTTTAAAAATATAAAAATTAAAGAAATTTAAAAAAATTAGATTAGCTTTATATGACATGTGCTGATTACCAGAACCCCGTATTAACATAAATAATCTTTAAATCTAGAGTTGTAAATCGCGTATCTCAAGAGAAAAAAACAGCTCTTAAAATTTTATACAAAAAATCATGAAAAATTCAATATTCTCAAAAAATCTTATTTTTTTTTTAATCATATCCTCTATTTTTTATACTTCTTACGCGCAGAAAAACGAAAATATTATTGTTTTTTCTAAAACAGCAGGATATAGACATCAATCAATTGAGGCTGGTATTTTGAGTATTAAAAAATTAGGAAAAGAGCACCATTTTAATGTAAAAACTACTGAAAATTCAGATGTTCTGATTTCTAATTTGAAAGACTGCAAGGTTGTTGTATTCTTAAATACAACAGGCGATATTTTTAACAAAGCACAGCAAAAAGCTTTCAAAAAATTTATTACTAAAGGTGGTGGTTTTGTAGGTATACATGCAGCCACAGATACTGAGAATGATTGGCACTGGTATAACCTCCTAGTTGGAGCTTATTTTGAGAGCCATCCAGACCCACAGGAAGCAACAATAAATGTCATAGATAAATCTCATCTAGCAACTCATTTTTTAGATGATAAATGGATTAAGTTTGACGAGTGGTACAATTTTAAAAATATTAATCCTAATATTAATATTTTAATGTATTTAGACGAAAGCACATACAAAGGAGGAGAAAATGGAGAGAATCATCCCATAGCCTGGTTTCACAAATATAAAAGGGGACATGCCTTTTATACAGGTTTGGGACACAATAAAGAAAGTTATACAGATAAAACATTCTTAAAACATATATTAGGTGGTATAAAATATGCCATGGGGAGAGGTTATTCTTTTAAATAAGATCAAACTAACCAAAAGATTTCTATTAAAAAATGTGTGCATTATTTATCTTATCAATAATATCTCGTTGATTTTGTTTGGATTAAAATGCATTGGTATTATGTCTATAAAACGGGATATGTCAACATAACCTTAGAGGATAATGTTACAAAAACATATTGAATATAAAACCTAGTCGTTTGGGATCAGATAAAACTTGCTTAAAAAAAGGGATCAAAATCTGTGAGGGAATCAGATGCTTTCATGTTTGGAAGTTTAGCATGTCTAAATGAAACTTCAAAAAAAATATTATTACGACAAATAGTAAGTCCTAGGTTCATTTTTTTTACATTAATTTAAGATCACCTTTTTATTCATTATATATGCTTATGGAATTAATTAATAAGCCAGTTTTTTATTAAATGTAATAATGACGAAAAAAGTAAAATAACTAATGCACTAGGCCTGAAGACTGAATCTCATAAGAATGTATTTCATTTTACTAATAAAACTGCTAAAGATTAATTATGTAAGACTATAGAAGAAGAAATATCTTTATTATAATACAATAACTAATTTTTTATTAATAAGTTTTCAAAATAAAGGTAGATGATAATGTCGGGGATGGTTACTCTTTTCTAGCTTCTTAATTATTTAGATTGTTATCTAAGGAAGATTTCCCTCTAATCATTAGACTTTGCATCAGTAGTTAGTTGGTTTGTAATAAGTAAAAAAGGAGCAAATCCAATAGTGTTTTCTAAAAGATTTTTTAATCTATTTTAGATAATCAAGGTTAAGCAAGGTAATTATATGCATTTCCGAAACCGTTTTCGCTTAAAAGTTATTAACACGAAACCGCTTTCGTGAGTTAAAAAAATGTGAATTAAAAGTTAAATTACCATATATTTACTGAGAATTATTGTGGATTCAGGTTCATGAATATTATAAAAAAAAATCTTTAATATTTTTATATTTATTTTTTTTGAAGTATCTTGAAAAACAATAAAAAAACAAATTAAAACTAATTTATTAATTATGAAAAACAATTTACTTAAACAATTAATGTTTTTTGGTGTTATGCTATTTAGTGGTGTAATGCTTGCCCAAACAGTAACTGGAACGGTAACTAGTGACGATGGTCTTTTGCCAGGTGTTACTGTTGTTGTTAAAGGTACTAGTAATGGAGTTAGTACTGATTTCGATGGAAAGTATTCTATTGATAATGTCGCTTCTGATGCTACTTTGGTGTTTAGCTACTTAGGCTATTCCACTCTAGAAGTACCGGTAAACAATCAATCCACAATCAATGTAAAGTTAGAGGAAGATGCTCAAGCTTTGGATGAAATTGTAGTTATTGGTTATGGTAGTACCACAGTTAAGGATGCCACTGGATCAGTTGCAGCTGTTAATTCTGAAGATTTTAACCAGGGTGTTATTACATCGCCTGAACAATTAATTCAAGGTAAAACTGCTGGTGTTCAGATTGGGCTAACAAGTGGTGAGCCTGGTGCTGGAATTGATATTCGTATAAGGGGAACTAACTCTGTACGATCTAACAACAATCCACTTTTTGTAGTTGATGGTATTCCATTAGCTGCAGGAGGGACTTCTGGAGACCTACCTGTATCAGAACTCGGTTCTCAACCTCCAAAAAATCCTTTAAATTTCTTAAACCCAAACGATATTGCAAGTATTAGTATACTTAAAGATGCATCTGCAACTGCAATTTATGGATCAAGAGGTTCAAATGGAGTTGTAATAATAACTACAAAAACTGGTAGGACTGGTAAAGGTGTTTTTGAATTTGATTTCAGCACTAGTATATCAAACCCTTCCAAAACCTTTAATATTTTAGATAGAAATAGTTATTTATCTGAAAGTGCACGTCTAGGTTATTCAATAGCAGAGCGTGATTTTGGTTCAAATACTGATTGGCAAGATGTAATTTATCGAGACGCAGTTTCAACAAATCAAAATTTAGCATATTCTAAAAATTATGGAGATGGGAATTTTCGTGCAACTTTTGGTCGTGGACTTCAAAATGGTATCGTAGAAACATCTACTTTAGAAAGAATTACTGGTAGATTAAATGGTTCACACAACTTTTTGGATGGTAAATTAAAAATCAACTATAGTGGTTCAATCTCAAGAGTTAATGATAATACAGCGCCATTAGCAGGTACAGCAGGTTTTAGAGGAGATATAATAGGTTCTTCTTATGCTGCTAATCCTACATGGCCAAATGATCCAGATTTTGATCAAACTGGTGGGTTTGTTAATCCTGCTAACTTATTAAAATATACTCAATCAGAGACTAAAACAAATCGTTATATGTTAAGTCTATCTGCAGAATACGAATTAAATAGTAATTTAACTGCAAAAGTAAGTGGTGGTTATGATTATGCAGATTCTGACGCTCGTAATATGAGTTCTAAGGATAATTTATTACAAGGTATATATCTAAATGGTAGAGGTGACTTTAATAGATTAGAATTTCAAAATACGCTTATGGAAGCTACCGTGAATTACAAGAAAGATCTCGGTAATGGTTCTAGGATTGATGTATTAGGTGGATTCTCTTATCAAAAGTTTGATCGTCAGAGTATTTCATCTCAAGCATGGGGTTTTTCTAGCGGTGATCTAAATCAAATGGCTAGTGATTTAGCTTTTGCTACTAATAGTTTGATGGGTCAGATTGAAGGATCTTACCAGCAATTTGGGTATGGTACAGCTTTTCAAACAGGAGTACCTGTAACAGGGAATGTGTTTATCAATAGGTTGCAACCAACTATTGTAACAGATTTTGCAAGTTTATTAGTTCCAGGTAATGTTCAAGCAGTATATGTAGATACGTTCGATAATTTTGACGAAATACAATCTTTTTTTACTAGAATAAACTACACACACAAAAACAAGTTTTTAGTTACTGCCACAGTTAGAGCTGATGGTTCTACTGTATTTGGTGAAGGAAATCAATACGGTGTCTTCCCTTCAGGTGCAGTTGCTTGGAAAATAAATGAAGAAGACTTTATTGGAGATAATGTATCTACATTAAAATTAAGATTAAATGCTGGTGTTACTGGTAACCAAGAAGGTGTTGGATATGGAAATGCTGTAAGACGAACTAGATTTAACGGTACGAATGTTTCAAATAGTGGTGAGATTGGTATTCCTGGTACTAGCCCTGTTGCTTTCGAAAATCGTGATCTGAAATGGGAAAGTACACTACAATATGGTGGTGGTATTGATTTTGGATTCAATAATGACAGGTTAAGTGGTAGTGTAGATGTTTATCAGAAAGAAACTAAAGACTTACTATTTAATATTAATTCAGCTCAACCAGCTATTCAGCCTTTCCGTTTTGTGAATCTTCCAAATTCTAAAATTGTAAATAAGGGTATTGAACTTGCGATCGGTTATGACTTTGTTCAAACTGAAGATTTAACTTGGAATGTTAACTTTAATATAGCGTCCAACGATAATATGGTTGAATCATTATCAGGAGAATATAATGCTGGTTCAATTAATGGTCAAGGTTTAACTGGAGCTTTCTCTCAAAACCTTAAAGAAGGATACCCTTTATTCTCATGGTATCTTAGAGAATTTCAAGGATTTGATTCAAGTGGGAGTCCATTATACGGTGGAGATGGTGGCCCAAGTTTTGTTGGTAAAAGTGCTTTACCAACTGTTACTGGAGGTCTATCTACCAGTTTAAATTACAAGAGATGGAATTTAAATGCTTATTTTAATGGCGCTTTCGGTCATTATCTTTATAATGCCACAAGAAATGCGTTTTTTACTGCTGGGTCTTTTGCATCTAGTAGAAACGTACTTGCTGAAGCACTTACAAGCGGTGAGTCAACAAATGCATCTGCAGCTCCAAGTACAAGATTCCTTGAAAAAGGTGATTTTATTAGGTTGCAGAATTTATCTGTATCTTATAATATGCCATTAAGTGGTGAGGGTTTATTTAAATCTATGGTATTTTCGCTAACTGGTCAGAACCTTTTTGTAATTACTGATTATTCTGGATTAGATCCAGAAGTTAGTAGCAGAACAAGTAATGGTTTGCCAACATTAGGTATTGATTATGGTGCATTCCCTAATCCTCGAACTATTACGTTTGGTATTAATGCTAAATTTTAAAAATACAAATTATGAATAAAATATTTAAACTAAAGTCTATTTTTGCGATAATGATTGCTTCATTTAGCATCATATCGTGTTCAGATCTAACAATAGTAGAAACTGATTCTGTAATACAGGCTACACCAGTTTTTAGTGGTGTTGAAGATGTAGGTGGTCAACTAACAAGTGTCTACAGAAATACATATGGAATGATAGGTGAACAAGGAAACTGGTTTGCTATGAATGAGGTTTCTACTGATGAGTTACTTGTACCAACTAGAGGAACCGATTGGGGTGACAATGGTATATGGAGACAATTGCATAACCATACTTGGAAACAAGATCACCCGTTCATATTAACTGTATGGAATCAAGCGAATGGTAATGCTTTTAAAGCTACAGAAATTATTGATCCTCTTAGTAGTGCATCTGCTCAGCAAGTAGCTGAAGCAAAATTTCTAAGAGCGTTCAATATGTATTGGGTATTAGATTTTTGGGGTCAAGTACCTTTTAGAAATGCAACTGACCCTGGATCATCTGTTCCTATAGTAATGACACCTCAAGAAGCATATGATTTTATAATGACTGATATAGACGATGCAATTTCTGCCTTGGCAGTTATAGGTCCAAGTCTTCAATTAGGTGTGGCCAGTAAAGCTGCTGCAAATTACCTAAAAGCTAAGGTGATTTTAAACTCAGAGCGTTATACTGGAAGTACTCCAAATTATGCAGCTGTTATTTCTGCTGTAGATGCTATTGCCGCTGATGGATATGGATTACAAGCTGGTTATTTCGATTTATTTACACCAACAGTTAATACTGAAACTATTTGGTATGGTAACAATGGTATAAGTGTTGGTAACCGTATATGGAATGGCCTACACTATAATCATACGACACCTAATCAAGGTGGTGGTGGATGGAATGGTTTCGCAACATTATCAGAATTTTATGATACTTTTGAAGGAGATGCTAACGCAAATTATGGCTTGGCTGATGGTACTCCATTAAATAATCAAGAAGAGCGTCGTGGCTTTGTTCCAAATGCAGATAGTGCTGATGAAACTGTAAATTATGGTTTTTCCTATGGCTTTGTAATCGGTCAACAATATGACGGTGATGGTACACCACTTACAACTAGATCTGGTGATCCTTTAGTATTTACAAGAGAGTTAGATTTATTTAATAGTAATGAAGCAAGTGGAATACGTACCCAGAAGTACCACCCTAACCAAGTTGGTGTTGGACAAGTATCAGTATCAGATGATTCTTTTAGAGCACACCAGGTAATGTTTAGATATTCAGATGCACATCTAATGAAAGCTGAAGCAATGATGAGAAGTGGTGGAAATGCTACTGAAATGGTTAATGAATTAAGAGTTTTAAGAAATGCTTCCCCGCTTGGTAGCGTATCTGAAGCAGATATGTTAGAAGAAAGAGGTCGTGAACTTTGGACAGAATTCTGGAGACGTGGTGATTTGCTTAGATTCGGTAAGTTTACTAAGGATTGGGAATGGAAAGACCCTGCTGCTGTTGGAAATGATACAAGAAACTTATATCCTATTCCATTAGCTGCTTTGGTATCCAATCCAAACTTACAGCAAAATCCTGGTTACTAAAAAGGAATATAAAAACTTTATTTGATTTAATATAACTTTGATTAATTACTGTAAAGGGGGTGAGGTAAAACTCTCCCTCTTTATTTTTTTTTATAATTTTTAAATTTATATGTGGCTTTTAAAAGCATAAAACATCAATTGTTTCTTCATCATTATTGGTTTATAAATATTCTTTTGTTCAGAAAATAATAAGCTATTCAATCTTTTAAACAATAGTTAGAACCAAATACACTTTCAAAACAAGATCTCCCCAATTACAGAATTAAACATTCTTAGTTATTTTTACAATTGTAATTGTACCTGTCTATCTCTTAGAGATTTTTTTGATGACGTTTCAATAGATCGTAAATTTACAGGAAGACAAACCGATAGTAAACTCTTTAAAAATGATAGTAGAAAATTTGTTGGTATCTTTGATTAACTAGGAATTTTTAGAGTAAAATAGGTTACGGATTAGGATTTTCTGTCGGAGGTTTAGTTAATAACAATTTTAAAACACTTAATTATTATGATAATGAAATCAATATTACGTCTTCTAGGAATTATATTACTTGCCTTAGGGATTTGGTATTTTTTTGTTAAAGGATATAACTATCGAATATCGTTTACAACAAACCAAAGTCAAGGTATTGTCTATGATCATTTAATTCGATGGAATGATGGTAAATCATATAGAGATACTATTGTAATTAACTTAAAAAAAGAACCATTTTCTGATATTACTCAGAATTACAAATTTGGGGATTCTCTTTTTAAATTTAATTGGAATTTGAAAATGATAGATGAGAATACCACCAAGGTAACAGTAAATACTAAAGATGAATATAATAGTTTTATACAAAATATATTAATTCTTTCTACTCAAAATCATTTCAAGAAAAAAAGTATTGCCACTGTTAAAAAATTTGGTAAAAGTTTGCTCAGAAACAAAGAAAATTACAATCTTCATAGCGTTAGAGATAGTATTATTCCTTCTCAATATTGTATTTATGTTTCTGTAGAAAGTAAAGCTTCTAATAAAGCACAAGCGATGCTAAAGAATATATTTTATACTATGAACTATATAAAAGCATATGATGAAATCCAATTGACAGGACAACCATTTTTAGAAGTCACCGAGTGGAATATAGAGAAAGACAGCTTAAAATTCGATTTTTGCTTTCCGATTAAGAAATTGAAGGAGTATCCTCCGATGCCATCTAAAGTTAAAATCAAAGAAACTAAAGAACGTAAAGCGCTTAAAACTATATTCAACGGAAATTATAAGATATCTGATCGTGCATGGATTCAATTAAGAGATTATGCGAGGTATCATGATATAGAAGTAACAAATTTACCTGTGGAAATATACTATAACGATCCCCACAATGATGTAAATCCGATGGATTGGGTAGCTGAAGTGTTCATGCCAATAGAATAGAGCTATTATATCACAATCGTTTTCGTTAATTCATTCTAGTTTTCTATGTTTTAGCACTGTTCTTCATCTTATTTTTTCTCTTATCTAATTAAAACATGAAAAACCTAGATTATCATTCTAGAAAATATTTAATATTAGTGTTGCATGAATATCGGATTTTTATGCATTTAAAATAGATTTGACCTACAGCAAATAGAGTTAAGTTCTATATTTTATCAAAAAGTTACAGAAGATAAGATCCTTATATTAAATATTTCTGGAGCAATTACTACCTTAATTATTTAGCCCATAATAGGTGCTTTTTCAAATAAAACATGATCTCTAGAATGGGATTTAAGTAAACCATATTTTTTAATTGACGCTATCATAATTAGTATGTGTTTATTGGCTTTTGCTCATATTCCTGTGTTTTGCATAGTTATTGAGCTACTATTGTTTTGATTTTATTTCCCGAGTAGATTGTCTTATTTTTAGTTTCGTTGGAATTACTTTTTTCTGAATTTGATATTCATCTTCATTACCTTCTATTCGATCTACTAATAATTCTACTGCTTGTTTACCCATTTCAAATCCGTGCTGCCACAATGCTGTAAGAGGTGGTGACGAGTATTTTGAAATTAGCCCATCTACAAAAGTTATAATACTAATATCTTCGGGGATTGACAAACCTTTAGCTTTTGCCATTTGCATCGCTACACTAGCATACACTTCACCATTAGTTGCTAAAATAGCATCAGGGTAATTATTATTATCTTTAAACAAATCTTTTAGCAGCTCTTCAATATTTTTATCCTCGTCACCTTCGATTATTAAGCTTTCATCCACCTCAATATTATATTTTGCCAAAGCTTTTAAATATCCGTTTTTTCTTAATGTGCCTATTTTAACGTTTTCGGCATGCTTAATTATCACAATTCTTTTACACCCCGTTTCAATCAAATACTCGGTTGCTTTATATGCACTATCCTCATCATTAATAAATATTTTATCACAGTCAACTTCTTCAACGATTCTGTCGAACAAAACAATAGGATATTTATCTTGTACTAGCTTTTTTATATGATTGTAATTATTCTTTTGTTGAGTTTCACTGGAAATTGATATAATAATACCGTCTACACTACCCTCCAACAACATCTCTACGTTAGAAATCTCCTTTTCATAAGATTCATTAGAAAAACAAACCATAACATTGTAGCCTTTATCATTTGCATATTCATCGATACCTCTTAATACTGTTGCAAAAAAATGATGCACGATTTCAGGAATAATTACACCAATACTATATGTTTTTTGACTACTGAATTTTAAAGCCAAGCTATTAGGCTTATAGTTGTATAATTTGGCAAAAGCCTTAATTCGTTCGCGAGTTTCAATACTAATTTCTTTACTATCACTCAAAGCTTTAGAAACTGTAGAAACAGAAACATCGAGCTCCGAAGCAAGGTTTTTCATTGTTAATTTTGACTTCATTATTTACTATAATTAGCATAATAAAATGATACAATTTATTTACAAATAATTACTTATCTATTTATACTTTTTTATTAGTTGTTTCTACTTTAATTCCAGGGTTTTAACAATTTCATATTTTTTATAAATTCTTAGTCCATACCATCCAATGTATAAAAAACATATCATTGGCAATATATATGAAAAATTAATTTCAGGAACACCCAAAATAGTAATATCATTAACACCATTGCCTCCAATATCTATTATCAATGCTTGTAATTTGGGCATTAAAGCTCCTCCTACAATAGACATTATTAAACCTGCTGAACCAACTTTGGATTGTTCTTCTGTTAAATCACCTAATGCTATACCGTAAATAGTTGGAAACATTAACGACATACAAAAAGAAATCCCCACTAAACTATATAAACCTACAATACCATGAATAAAAATAGCTCCAGCCGTAAAAAATATTCCTAATATAGCGAAGTACATCAATAATTTGCCCGAACTAATATATCTGAGTAAATAGGTGCCAACGGCACGGCCAATTGTAAATAAAATAAAAGCTGCCATTTGGTAATATCCTGCAGTGACACTGTCTACTCCTATAGCTTCTGCATATTGATATATATATGTCCAACACATAATAAGACAGCCTGTATGAAAAACTTGGGCGATAACTCCCATTACATATTTTTTGTTTTTACTTAAAACTGCAAAAGTATCTCCTATTTTGGGCATACCTCCCTCATCTTTAGCTTGTGGCATTTTACTAACAAAAAAGACAATAAAAACAACAATTAAAACCAACCCTAATATTACATAAGGATTACGAATAACCATTAAGTCTGAAGTTCGAATTAATACTTTTGAAGCTTCATCTAAAGCACTAAAATCCACGTCATCTGATTGTAAATTGGTTAGAACAAATTGTTGCGCTACAAATAAACCAACTATTAAACCTAAAGGGTTAAAGGCTTGAGCTAAGTTTAAACGTTGAGTAGCAGTTTCCTTAGCTCCCATAGCTAAAGCATATGGGTTTGCCGCCGTTTCTAGAAAAGCCAGCCCAAATGTTAAAATATATAGCCCCAAACAAAAAAACCAAAATTGTTCAGTTGTTGCAGCTGGATAGAATAATAAAGCCCCGGTAGCATACAAGCCTAAGCCTATTAAAATCCCAACTTTATAGGAATACTTTCGCATAAACATGGCTGCAGGTAATGCCATACAGAAGTAACCACCATAAAATGCCATTTGCACCCATGCTGCCTCTGAATTTGATAATTCTAATACTTTTTTAAAAGCATTTACCATAGGATCTGTTACTGCATTGGCAAAACCCCATAACGCGAATAATGAAGTTACCAATATAAACGGAACTAATGCTTTTTTTGAAACTATCGGTATCTTATCGTTTTTTTTCATACGTCAATATCTATTTCTTACTCTTTTTTATTTTATATACTATTGCTTTAATTAAATAAGAAGAGCTTATTTGCCTTAGAAACTATATTCTTTTATTATTGTAATCTATTTTTGGTAATAGTCTCTATTTTCTAACTTCTATTTTAGAAGCAATTTTTTTGATTCTATATTATTTCAGGGAGTTGGTAAAACTCTTTTTAGTAGTAGGGATACCATGATTATCATATTACTTTTTATTTAAATGTACTACAAAGTCTCACTTAAGAATAGCAGCTGATTTTGAATTTTTAACTTGTCAAATTATAAGAAATTAAAAACAGGCTCTAACCCATTAGTTTGCAGCTGTTTTGGCTATTGGTTTCATACATTGTTATGGGTTGTTCTCCTATAGTTTAAAGTAATTACTAAAAAATATAAGTTGATATTTTATTGAATTTGACCTATAATTCCAATCATGCCCCCCTGGTCGTTCAATATAGTCATGCGGTATATTTCTCTCAACCAACTTCTTATGTAATCTTTTATTCTCATTATAAAAGAAATCATCAACTCCGCAATCAAATATTAGTTTCAAATTCTTCCCATCCAATCTATTAACCATATTAATTACGGTATTTTTCTCCCAGTTTTCTTTGTACTTAGAATAATCACCTAATCTTTTGTGAATATCCCAATTATTTGGGAAAGGGCGAATATCTAAACCTCCATGGATACTTCCAGCTGCTCCCCAAACGTCTGGGTGCTTAAAAGCAAGGTAGAACGCACCATGCCCTCCCATACTATAACCTGTAATGGCTCGGTTAGTGTTTTTATCTGAGGTATTATATTTTTTGTCAATTGCACTGATAAGTTCCTTTGAAATATAGGTTTCATATTTCATTTTCTCATCAATTGGGCTATCAAAATACCAACTAGTAGCTCCCCCATCGGGACAAACAATTATAATATTATATTCATCTGCATATTCTTTGATACTAGGGATGTCTGATAGCCAATCAGTATGATTTCCTCCAGCACCGTGAAGTAAATACAGTACAGAGAACCCATCTTTTTGAGTAGAATAATTATCAGGTACAATTACAATATTTGAAATAGATTTATTCATAGAGTTACTCACAACTAAAACTGTATCTACAGTAGAAGCAAATACAAATAGTGAATTACAAATTGTAAATAGGAATATTAATTTTAATCTCATAATTTTGAAATTTTTCTTTAGTTTTTTGAGATTTTAATGATTTCTTTACTCATAGAGTATGGTCTTGATTCTTTTGAAGTATTTAATTTTTTATTTGGTGTATTAATCATTTCAAATGAAAAATTAGAACCATTCATTAAATCATCAAAAGTGATATAATTTTTAGAATAGGTTTCCCCATTTTTATTAATAGCATTGATAAAAATATTTTCTGTAGAATTTTTTGATGCGTTTATTTCGAATGTTTTTCCGTTTCTAAGATGTAATTTTACATTCTTAAATAAAGGGCTTCCAAAAGCATATTCGCCAGTCCCTGGAGTTACTGGATAAAACCCCATCGCTGAAAACACATACCATGCTGAGGTTTGACCGTTATCCTCATCACCACATAAACCATCAGGAGCAGAAGAATACAATTTGTCCATAATATTTCTAGCATGTTTTTGTGCTTTCCAAGGTTCATTTAGCCAATTGTATAAATATACGGCATGTTGAATAGGTTGGTTCCCATGCGCATACTGTCCCATATCAGCAATTAACATTTCTGTTATTTCATGAATTTGTATTCCATAATAAGAATCATTAAATGTTGGTTTTGCAGTAAAAACTTCATCCAAACGTTTCCGCATTTTTTTGACACCTCCAAATTCATTAGCTAATCCAATTGGATCATGAAACACACACCATGTCCAGTGCCAAGAAGAGCCTTCAGTAAAAGCATCACCCCATTTGTCTGGAGTAAAGGTTTTTGCCCACGAATTATCTTTGTTTTTACCACGCATAAACCCAATTTCTGGATCAAATACATTTTTATAATTTAAACTACGTTGCTTAAATAAATTAATTTCCTTTTTTGGTTTATTTAAGGCTTCTCCTAATTGTGCTATGCTCCAATCTGCGAAAGCATACTCTAAAGTACGTGCTGCATTTTCGTTAACACCAACATCGTAAGGGACATAACCTAAATCATTATAATATTTAGCGCCAAAACGGCCAACAGAGTTTACTGGACCTTTAAAATCACTATTCTTTTTAATAGCTTCATACAGGGTTTCAATATCATACCCTCTAATGCCTCTTAAATATGCATCTGCAATATTTACAGCAGAGTTTGAGCCAATCATACAATCGCGATGACCCGGGCTTGCCCATTCTGGTAACCAACCACTTTCGTTATAAGTATTCACAAGACCTTGCATAACCTCGCTTAAATAATCAGGATACATAATAGTGAAAAATGGAAAAACTGCTCTAAACGTATCCCAAAAACCATTATCTGTAAACATGTAACCAGGAAGCACTTGCCCATTATATGGACTGTAATGAATAATTTCATTATTGGCATCTAGCTCATAAAACTTTCTTGGAAATAATAAAACTCGGTATAATGCTGTATAAAATGTTTTATTTTGTTCTAAAGAACCACCTCCAACTTCAATTCTACCTAATTCATTATTCCAAGCTGTTTCAGCTTTTTGTTTAGTTTCATTGAATGTATCATTTCCAATTTCACGACTTAAATTTAATTCGGCTTGTTCTAGACTTATAAATGATGATGCTACTTTTGCTGTTATTTTTTCACCATCTTTTGTTTTGAATGATATAGCCGCTCCAGCATGAAAACCTTCAGCAGTTAAAGATTTACTTAACTTGTTATTTTCAACCTTACCATTTTTATCTGATTTCCATGTTTGAATCGCTTCAAAATCTTTGTCAAAATAGATTACAAAATAGTTATGAAAATTATCAGGAACACCTCCAGAGTTATTTCGGCAATATCCAATAATTTTTCGTTCTTTAGGGATCACTTTTACCATCGAACCTTTAAAGAATCCGTCAACCAAAATATGGGCATTATCAGATTTAGGAAATGTAAATTGAAACTGTGCACCACGGTCTGTTGGTGTAATTTCTGTAGTTACATCATAATCTGCTAAATATACTTTATAGTAATGAGGTTTACTTATTTCGGCTTTGTGTGAAAACCATGAAGCGCGCTCGTCTTCATTTATTTTTAATTTTCCAGTTTCTGGAAACAACGAAAATGCTGCGTAATCGTTAATCCAAGGACTTGGTTGATGGGTTTGCTTAAAACCTCTTATTTTGTATGCATCGTAAGTATACCCCCATCCATTACCCATTTCAGCAGTTTGAGGCGTCCAAAAATTCATTCCCCAAGGTGTTGCAATAGCTGGATATGTATTTCCATTTGAAAGTTCAAAAGAAGAATCACTACCAACCAAGGGGTTAACAAAATCAACATAAGAAATATTAGTTCCTTCTTCAGAAGATGTTTCTTTACTTGATTCTTCCGAACTTTTACAGTTCAACAAGAAGCTGAAACATATGGTTAACAATAATAAAGTTTTAAGTTTCATATTTATTTAGTTTTAATACACTTTAGACTTTGGGCGATCTTCATCTTTTTTACCAAATTCAAGATTTGGTTTATCTCCCATTACAAATTTTAAATCACCACCGTTAATAATATCTTTATGAGTGATAAATGCTTTTGTATAATTTTCTCCATTTAAAGTAATAGATTGTATATATCTATTTTCTTTACTATTATTTTTAGACTCGATGACAAACGTTTTTTTGTTTGGCAATTGAATCGTGGCCTTATCTAATAAAGGTCTTCCAAAAACATACATACCACTAGCAGGGTTTACAGAGTAGAATCCCATAGAAGATAATATATACCATGCTGACATTTGACCACAATCTTCATTTCCGGTTAACCCATCAGGACTATCGGTATATAATTCGTTTAGAATATAATCTACTTTATCAGCTGTTTTATATTGTGCACCTGAATAGGCATACATATAAGTTGTATGATGACTTGGTTCGTTACCATGTGCATATTGGCCTATTAGACCTGTGATATCTATTGAAGCACCTTCTTCTTGTTCTGAAGACATATTAAATAACTGATCTAATTTTTCGATAAAAGGCGCATCTCCCCCTAATAATTCAATTAATCCCTCTGGATCTTGTGGTACCATCCATAAATATTGCCATGCATTTCCCTCACAATAGTCATTGACTCTGTGTTGAGCCGAAACTGGGTCAAAAGGAGTTCTCCATGACCCATCGGCAAGTTTACCACGCATAAATCTTGTTTCTTGATCAAAATACTGTGCATACCCTTTAGCTCTTTTTGCAAAATATTCAGCATCTTCAGTTTTACCTAGTTTTTCAGCTAATTTGGAAATTGCCCAATCTGAAATAGCGTACTCCATAGCGCTTGCTACAGACTCTGGTCCATGATCTGCAGGAATGTATCCGTATTTCATAAGGTCTTTAACGCCAGGTTCAAAATCACCAGTGGCTGTGCTTTTTATTGCATGAAATGCTTTTTCCAAATCAATTCCTTCAAAACCCTTTAAACATGCATCAACAATTACAGGAATTGCACTGTAACCCGGCATAGTGTTAGTTTCGCTGCCTCTTAAATGCCAAATGGGTAATTTACCCTGTTGCTCAAAAATTAAAAGCATTGAATTAATTATATCGCTTACTCGATCTGGTTGTGTTATTGTTAACAATGGATGTAAAGCTCTATAGGTATCCCATAAAGAAAAAAGTGTATAATTATCAAAACCAGGGTTAGAATATACTTTTTTGTCTGTTCCTCTGTAATCTCCATTCACATCATTAAATAAATTTGGAGCAATCATTGTATGAAACATAGCAGTATAAAATATTTTCTTCTTACTCAAATCTGGAGTTTCAATTGTGATTTTAGAAAGTTCTTTATTCCATTTCATATTTGCTTGCTCAGCTACTTTATCAAAATCCCAATGTGGAATTTCGGTTTCAATATTTTCTAATGCGTTTTTAGAACTTACAGGTGATAGTCCCATTTTTACAATAATCACCTCGTTTTTAGTAGTTTCAAACTCTAAAAAACCTTTTATATAATTTCCTTGTTTTTTAGTGTCTTTAACTTTTTCATTTCCATCATAAAGCACAAAATTTGTAACTGGTTTAGAAACTACTAATGTGAAATATTCTCTTTGGTCTTCTGCCCAACCTTTTGAAAATCGGTAGCCTTCAAAAGTTGTTTCGTTGATTTGTTTAATGTAAGAATCAACTGTAATATCATCATTAGCTTCACTTAAATCAATAATAATTCTTGCCTCTTTGGCTTCCGGAAATGTATATCTGTGCATGCCAACCCTTTCAGAAGCTGTTAATTCAACCCCAATATCGTAATCATCCAGTTTTACACTATAATATCCTGGTTTAGCAACTTCTGTCTCTTTACTATATAAAGAGGCATAAGCTTCATCAGGTTTTTTCTCACCATAATTCAAATACCAAGCATCTTCAACAATGCCAGGAATTTTTGTTTGATTTCCTCCACTCCAGGTTTTAAGCTTTCCTACAGTTGGCATAATATTAAACTCCCCTAGATCAGAGCACCCAGTTCCACTCAAGTGAAGATGTGTAAATCCTTTCACTATAGAATCAGAATTATGATATGAAGAAGTCCAGTCCCAGCCTTTGAAAAAATTACTAGGGCCTAGTTGAATTCCTCCGAAAGGGACGTTGGCGCCAACAAACACATGTCCGTGACCACCAGAACCAATGAAAGGGTCTACAAATTGAGTTAAATTTAAATCAGATCCCACAACTTTTTCATTATCATTTGATTGACAAGAAATTGTAATTATAGTAATACTTAAAACTAAAAGTAAAATTTTATTCAGATTATTTAATTTCATTTTTTATATTATTTAGTTAACAGTTTTTATATTAATTATAACAACATTTTTTGAGCTCTAATGGATTAATCAACCCCTGGTTACTAAACTTTAAAATCTTTATTGATTGTCATTCTTTGGCAACCTGCAATATCAACTATATCATTAATCGAGGGTAATTTATCGTCAATATCAAGCTTGTCTTTTTTAATTTCTTCATTACAGAGACCAAGCCCTACCATTAGTAGCTTCTTGTAATGAAATACAGCCTTTATAAACGCCTGGGATAGGATCATAAGCCAATATATTCTCTCCAATTTCTTCAGAAGTGCAATATCCAAATATGGTATAATACCTTACCGATAAAAGAAACTTATAGATATAATAAGATTCACTTTCATTTTCTGTTAAAGTCTCTATCTTTAGGTTTTGTTCATTCAATACTTTTTTTGAATTTTCATCTGATAAATTAAAATAGGAATTTAAAATGACGCCGAACTCCTCCTTTTTAAAATCAGCTGCAGATTTGTTTTGGCTATGAACATGCTTTTTTAAAAATTTTTCAGCACCTTTTTTAAATATTTTTTGCTTGTCTTCAGTTTCAACTTCGTGGTACATCATATCCAAAAATTGAGGGATATTAGTATCTAATGCACCAGGAAGATCTGTTTTTGGTATAATGACATCAACTAAATGAGTAATAATGATTCTTTGTTCTTCAGATAGAAACAAAGGCGTCCAGGCTTTGGGTTTTTCATTACAAGATGACAAAATGCTAAAAATGGTTGGGGTAACAATGGTGTACCCAATACTTGCAGTTAAATTTTTTAAAGCGGTTCTTCTATCCATGATTTAACTATTCTTATTTTTTTTAAATTGTTGTGCTGCATGATTGGCTGCACGTGCCGTAAATGCCATATAAGTTAAGGATGGGTTTTGGCAAGCTGATGAGGTCATAAAAGCACCATCTGTAACATAAACATTTTTACAAGCATGTATTTGATTGTATTTATTTAATACAGATGTTTTTGGATTATTCCCCATTCGTGCTGTTCCCATTTCATGAATGCAAGCTCCAGGTAAAGCTTTGCCCAAATGGCCATTTACATTTTTATACCCAGCCTTTTTTAATATTGCAACTGCTTGATCGCGCATATCCTCACGCATTTTTTGTTCGTTTTCTTTTATTTTGGCATCAAAGTCTATTGTGGGTAATCCCCATTCATCTAGGATATTATAATTAAGACTCATTTTATTTTCATGATAAGGTAAGCACTCGCCAAAACCAGTCATGCCAACAGACCATGAGCCAGGTTTTAAAATATCATCTTTTAATTCATTCCCATAGCTTAATTCAGAAACAGCGTGTTGCCAATTAGATCTGAGGGCCCCTCCTTGATATCCATACCCTCTTATAAATTCTTTTTTATCAGTTTTTTTATCGCCCAAATTTCTAAATCTTGGAATATAGAAGCCGTTGGGTCTATTCCCCTTATAATACTTGTCCTCAAACCCGTCTACTTGAGCCGAAGCCCCAACGTTATAGTGATGATCCATTAAATTATGACCTAGTTCTCCTGAATCATTTCCTAGGCCATTAGGGAAGCGTACAGATCTTGATTGCATTAAAATGGATGTAGACGCAATAGCAGAGGCACAACAAAAAATAATATCTGCCTTAAAAAATAACTTTTCCTTGGTTTTGGTATCTATTATCCTAACACCTGTTGCCTTTTTTTTGGTGTCATCATAAACTATTTCATAAGCGATAGAGTTGGGTCTTAATGTCATGTTTCCAGTTTCCTCAGCTGCTGGTAGGGAACAAGCATTACTACTAAAATACCCCCCGTAAGGACATCCTCTAATGCATCTATTTCGGAATTGACATTTTGCTCTGCCTCTGTGTTCTTTATCTGAAGTTATATGTGCAACCCTTCCAATAGTTAAAAGCCTTCCATCGTCAAAGCTATTTGAAATATTTTCCTGTAAATTCTTCTCAACGCAATTAAGTTCCATAGGTGGTTCTAGCTTTTGGTCAGGCAGCTGTGTAAGTCCTAAATTTTGACCTGAAACCCCAATGAATTCCTCTACTTTATCATACCAAGGAGCAATATCTTTGTATCTAACTGGCCAATCAACACCATGCCCGTCCTTCTTGTTGGCTTCAAAATCTAAATCACTTAACCTATAAGTTTGTCTCCCCCACATTATGGAGCGACCACCAACATGATAGCCTCTTACCCAAAGATATTCTTTAGTTTCATTATAAGGATGTTTTAAGTCATCAACAAACCAATGCTTAGTTACGGGACTTGTGAGTGCACCACCCCATAACCTTCCTAGCTTATGTTGGTTTTTGGCGTCGTCAGGATGTTGCTTTTCTCTATGTTTAAAATCCCAAGGATCCATGTACTTAGTAGGATAATCTTCAATATGCTTTACATCACGACCTCGTTCTAAAACCAGGGTATTTAACCCGTTCTCACAAAGTTCTTTGGCCGCCCAGCCCCCACTGATTCCCGTGCCTATTACAATAGCATCATACATATTGGACTGTTCTGTAGTTGAATCGTTATTCATTAAAATTATATATTAATTGTTTTTTATATTAGATTTTCACCAAATAAATTTAGATGTTACGAATTATGTATAAAAACTTTTAAATTTAATGGTTTTATTACATAGATTTGTTTAAAATTTTTCAGTGAAAAAAATAGAACAAGAAATAGAACCTTATAAAGCTGATGGGGTGGTTTATCATGCAGACGCTTGTTTACCTTTAATTGATGCTTATAATCGAAAGAAATTAAAATTTAAAAGTTTGTCTAGGCACACTTATCCAGGAGATAGGTTGGATAAAAACACCATCGGGCTTAATAGCATTGGTTATTGGGATGCAAATGAGCCTCAAGATTGGGGTTTGGATTGGCATAGGAATGAAGGAATTGAATTCCATTTTCTTGAATCGGGAACTATGCCTTACTCTCAAGAGAATAATGAAGTTGTGTTAACACCGAATCATTTAACTATCACTCGTCCATGGGAAGCACACAGAGTTGGTAGCCCCAACATAGGTATGGGGAAATTTTATTGGGTAATTATTGATTTAGGTGTTAGAAGGCCTCATCAAGAATGGGTTTGGCCCGATTGGATAACTTTAACTGATGATGATTTATTGAGACTTACTAAAATCTTAAGGCATAATGAAAAATCTATATTGAAGACAGATCAGAGTGTTAGAGATTGTTTTAAGCGTATTAATACAGCTATTAATACGGATAAGAAAGGAAGTAATGCTTCTAAAATCAGATTGTTGGTAAATTACCTTCTTGTTATTATTTTGGATTTATTGGATACCGAAAATATTGAGTTTAATGAATCATTAACCGATAGTTCTAGAAGTGTGGAGTATTTTTTAAAAGAGTTAAAAACGAATTTACCTGAGGAGTGGACTATCGAAAGAATGTCAAAATCTGCGGGTGTTGGGCTAACAAGGTTTACATATCATTGTAAGCAATTAACCAATTTAACTCCAATGCGTTATTTGACTATGTTGAGATTGGAAATGTCTAAAAAAATACTTCTAGAAAATGAAAGTATAACAGTTAGTGAGGCCGCGTATATGTGTGGTTTTTCAAATAGCCAGTATTTTTCAACAGTATTTAAAAAATACGAAAAATGTTCTCCAAGCGAATATCGAAGGTTGCATTCCGTAAACGAAACGCTTACGACTAGTTTAGGCAGTTAGTTACATTGTTTGAATTCTTTCACTGAATAAAAATAAACAGTAAATGATTATTGTTTGTATATTTTCGTGTTTATACGAAGTAATAAATAATTAACCAAGCCAAATAATAATGGAAAATATTAATAAAAATAGACTGTTTTTAGCTGCTTGCGTATCATTGATAGTGACAGCAATGACATTTGCAATTAGGGCAGGTATTTTAGGTCAATTAGGTACAGATTTTGGATTAACAGACACCGAATTAGGTTGGGTAAATAGCATGGCTTTTTTGGGGTTTCCTGTTGCTACAATTTTTGGAGGATTGGTTTATAATTCTGTAGGGCCAAGAAAACTAATGATGATTGCATTTTTATCACATTTAATAGGAATTTTGCTTACTATTTTTGCCGGAGGATTCTGGACTCTTTTGATATCAACGTTCTTTATTGGTTTTGCTAATGGTTCAGTTGAAGCAGCCTGTAATCCTTTAATTGCTGATATTTACACTACTAACAGAACTACGATGTTAAATAAGTTCCATGTATGGTTTCCAGGAGGAATAGTTATTGGAGCGTTATTGTCCAAATTAATGTCTGATGCATCAGGGAATTATGAATGGTTGAATTGGCAGTGGCAAATTGGAATTATGCTCATACCAACCCTTATCTATGGATTCCTGTTTTTTGGTCAAAAATTTCCAAAAAACGAAAATATTGTTTCTGACACAAAAATGAATATTAAAAGCTTGTTGTCGCCACTATTTATTTTTATGGTTTTATGTATGACGCTAACAGCTACAACAGAATTAGGAACTCAACAGTGGGTTGAAAAGATTTTAGGAAATACAGGAGCTAGTCCAATGTTAATATTAGCTATGGTAACGGGTTTAATGGCAGTTGGTCGTTATTTTGCTGGCCCTGTAATTCATAAGTTGAATCTGCCAGGGGTACTACTTATTTCTGCAATTATATCTACAATAGCTATATACCTAATGAGTTCTGCTACAGGAGGGATGGTATATGTTTATGCTGTGTTATTTGCTATTGGTGTTTGTTATTTTTGGCCAACTATGATAGGTTTTGTTAGTGAATATATACCAAAGACTGGAGCATTGGGAATGTCCTTAATTGGTGGTGCAGGAATGTTTGCAACTAGTATTTGGCAACCAGTTATAGGATCGTGGTTAGATAATGCAAAATCTGTGGCTGTAGATTCTGGTGCTTCTTTAGAGCAAGCTGAATTAATAGCAGGTCAAGAAACTTTAAGTAATATTGCCTTTTTTCCTATGGTACTAATTGTATTGTTTGGAATTCTTTACACACAGCGAAAAAAATTAGAAGCAAACAGGGTTTAAAATATAATAATGTCAGAAAAAATTAAATTAGGAATACTTGGCGGTGGTGCAGATTCACTTATAGGGGTTTTACATAGAGTAGCCTCTTCAATGTATGATAAATATCAAATAGTAGGTGGTGTTTTTAACCCCAATTGGGAGGAGAATATAAGTTTTGCACAAAAATTAGGATTACCCGAAAACCGTATTTATATTGATTTTGATACGTTTATTGAAGAAGAACTAAAACTTCCAGAATCAGAAAGAATAGAGGTGGTTTCAGTATTAACGCCAAATTTTTTGCATTTTCCTATGGCAAAAAAATTGATTGAAAATGGGTTTCACGTTATATGTGAAAAGCCTTTAACTACATCACTTGAAGAGGCTAATATTTTAGAAAAAGCACTAGAGAAATCAAGTACAATTTTTGCAGTAACATATACTTACACAGGTTATCCTATTATTCGCCAAATGCGCGAAATGATTCAATCCGGTATAATAGGAGAAGTTCAAAAAGTTGATATTCAGTATTACCAAGGATGGATAAATCCTATATTATTAGATAAAGAATTAAGGAAAACAATATGGCGCTTGGATCCAAAAAAAGCTGGGATAAGTAGTTGTGTTGGAGATATAGGAACACATGCTTTTAATATGGCTGAATATTTAACTGGATTAGAGGTTAAATCTGTTTTAGCAGACCTCAATACAAGATACGAAGACAATCAACTAGATGTTGATGGAACTATATTAATACGTTTTTCAGAATATATAAAAGGTGTTATACGTTCAAGCCAAATTGCTACAGGTGAAGAAAATGGGTTAGAAGTAAAAATTTATGGAACAAAAGGTGGGTTTAATTGGAAACAAGAAAATCCGAATTATTTATATTACTTAACTGATGATAAGCCTTTACAAGTATTAAAACCTGGACATTCCTACAATGGTGAAGTATCATTAGACGGAACTAAACTACCACCAGGTCACCCTGAAGGTATATTCGATTCAATGGGTAATATTTATTATGGTGTAGCAAAAGCAATTAGAAAGCAAATCTATGATAGTGGAGAATATCCAACAATGAAAGATGGTGTTAGAGGAATGAAATTTATAGAAAAATGTGTTGAATCTCACAAATCAGGTAACGTTTGGTTAGAGATATAAAGTAAAATATATAATTTGCCAATTATCATGACAAATTAAGTCCAGCCTAATTAAAAAATTAAACTAATAGATGAAATCAATAAAAGGACCTGCTGTTTTTTTAGCACAATTTGCGGGGAGTGAGGCACCATTTAATTCACTCGATGGAATGTGTAAATGGGCCTCAGATTTAGGATATAAAGGCATACAAATTCCAACATGGGAATCTAGCTTAATTGATATTAATAAGGCTTCCGAAAGTCAAACCTATTGTGATGAGTTAAAAGGTAAAGTGGAATCCTATGGTCTTGAAATAACTGATCTTTCAACTCATTTACAAGGACAGTTAGTCGCAGTAAACCCTGCTTATGATACCTTGTTTGATAGTTTTGCTCCAGCATCAGTTTGGAAAAATCCAAAAGCAAGAACAGAATGGGCTATAGATTTTGTAAAAAAATCGGGTACAGCAAGTGGAAGACTAGGATTAAAAACTCATGCAACGTTTTCAGGTGCATTAATGTGGCACACTGTTTACCCGTGGCCGCAGCGCCCTAACGGATTAGTAGAAATGGGTTTTAAAGAACTAGCAAGCCGCTGGTTGCCTATTTTAAATCATTTTGATGAAGTTGGAGTAGATGTCTGCTACGAGATTCACCCTGGTGAAGATTTACATGACGGAATTTCTTTTGAACGCTTCTTAGAAGCAACAGGAAATCATAAACGAGTTAATATTCTATATGATCCATCACATTTTGTATTGCAACAATTAGATTATATAGCTTTCATCGATTTTTATCACGAGCATATTAAATCATTTCACGTAAAAGATGCTGAATTTAACCCAACAGGTAAACAAGGTGTTTATGGAGGATATACTGATTGGAAAGATAGAGCAGGACGCTTTAGATCATTAGGAGATGGACAAGTAGATTTTAAAAGTATATTTTCAAAATTAACAAAATATGCTTGTGATGTTTGGGCGGTAATGGAATGGGAATGTTGTATAAAATCTTCTAACCAAGGAGCTAGAGAAGGAGCGCCTTTTATTCAGAAACATATTATTGAAGCTACTGAAAGAAGTTTTGATGATTTTGCGAGTAGAGATATTGATGAGAATCTTTTAAGAAGTGTATTAGGTTATTAATATGAAACAAATAATTATTTATTCATTGTTGTAAGCTTGATGTGTTCACTTTATTTAGTTTAAGAAAAGAAAATAGACTCGAAACATACTGAAGTATGGAAACTGAATGTTCCAAATTTACACCTTAAAAATAATGTTTCAATTGATGTTATTGTTTTGAAGTAGAAAATGCGAATAATGAAATTCTGTTTAAGTCTACAATAACTTGATAAATCAAAATTTTAAGTTTTATATGTTTTCGTCTAACTAATTATTTTATGACTAACAAAGAATAGCTTTGAATATAAAAAATAAACAATTGTATTATTTAGGAATAGATTTAGGAAGTTCATCGGTAAAAGTAGCATTAATAAATACTCATACAGGAAAAAAAATTGCAAGTCTCCATGAACCCCCAAACGAAATGTCTATATTATCATTTCACAATGATTGGGCAGAACAAGATCCAAACATGTGGTGGAAGCATTGCTGTAGGGCCATTAGAAGAATCATTAAAGAAGCCAATATTGTAGCTTCTAAGATTATTGGAATTGGTATTTCCTATCAAATGCATGGATTGGTCATTATAGATAACCAAGGAGAACCTTTGAGAGATTCTATTATTTGGTGCGATAGTAGAGCGGTAGATATAGGCAATAAAGCCTTTAGGTATTTAGGTGAGAAAAAGTGCATGGACCACTTGTTAAATTCGCCAGGTAATTTTACCGCATCAAAGTTAAAATGGGTTAGGGATCATGAACCAGAAATTTACGATAAGATTTATAAGTTCATGTTGCCCGGGGATTTTATTGCATATAAGCTTACAGGATATATAAAAACTACTAAAAACGGTTTGTCAGAGGGTATCCTTTGGGATTATAAACACGAATCAACAGCCAATTGGTTATTAGATTATTTTAGTATCGATACTAATTTAACACCAGAAATAGTAGAAAATTTTACCAACCAAGGAGAAACTAATAAAAAGGCATCTGAAGAAACAGGTCTACCTATAGGTATTCCTATAACATATCGTGCAGGTGATCAGCCCAATAATGCACTATCACTTAATGTGTTCAATCATGGAGAAGTGGCTGCATCAGGAGGAACTTCAGGCGTTATTTATGCGGTATCAGATAAAATAAAGACCAAAGAATCCTCAAGAATTAATCATTTTGCACATGTAAATTACAAAAAAGAAAAGCCAATCGTTGGTAAACTTTTATGTATAAATGGAGCGGGTATACAATATCGTTGGCTTCGAAATCACAGTGTGGAGAGTTCGTATGAGAATATGAATAAAAAAGCATCAAAAATACCTATAGGATCTGACGGAGTTGCGGTCATTCCTTTTGGTAATGGAGCTGAGCGCATGCTGAATAATAGAAATATAGGCACTCAATTTTGTAACCTTAACCTAAATAAACACAGCCATAGTCATTTATATAGAGCTGCTCTGGAAGGCATAGCTTTTTCATTCGTATATGGCATGGAAGTTTTAAAGAATGATAATGCAGCAATTGATGTTATTCGTGCTGGGAATGATAACTTATTTCGCTCCGAAATTTTTGCAAATACAGTAGCTACATTAATAGGTCACGAAGTTGAAATTTACAATACAACTGGAGCTATAGGTGCTGCTAGAGCAGCAGGCTTAATAGATGGTGATTTTGAGAAATTCGGTAAGAATATTACTAGAAATGATCATTTGAGAACCTACAAGCCAATTAATCATAAAGAACCTTATCAAAAAGCATATAATATTTGGAAAACTGAATTAAAAAACATAATAAAATATAAATAAAAACCATGGAAAGTAAAGTGTATTTTAAAGGAATAGGCAAAGTAAAGTACGAAGGTAAGGAATCTGATAACCCGTTAGCTTTTAAATATTACAATCCAGATCAGATTGTGGCAGGAAAAACAATGCGTGAGCATTTTAAGTTTGCAATAGCATACTGGCATACATTCTGTGGTCAAGGAGGTGATCCTTTTGGTCCTGGAACTCAAAATTTTGAATGGGATCAATCTTCAGACCCTATTCAGGCAGCAAAAGACAAAGCAGATGCTGCTTTTGAATTTATTAGTAAAATTGGATTCGATTATTTTTGTTTTCACGATTACGATTTAATTCAAGAAGGAGCAACATTTTCAGAATCCGAACAAAGATTAGATAAAATTACCGATTACATAAAAGGAAAGCAATTAGAGAGTGGTATTAAATTATTATGGGGAACAGCGAACTGTTTTTCTAACCCACGTTATATGAATGGTGCATCAACAAATCCAGAATTTGATATACTTGCTAGAGCAGGTGGACAAATAAAATTGGCAATTGACGCTACAATTAAGTTAGGTGGTGAAAATTACGTTTTTTGGGGAGGTCGTGAAGGTTATATGTCTTTATTGAATACTGATATGGGTCGTGAATTAGACCATATGGGGCAGTTTTTAAGAATGGCTCGAGATTATGGAAGATCTCAGGGTTTTAAAGGTAATTTTTTAATTGAACCTAAGCCAATGGAACCCATGAAGCACCAATATGATTTTGATTCAGCCACAGCAATTGGGTTCTTAAAAGAACAAGGTTTGGATAAAGATTTTAAAATTAATATTGAAGTTAACCATGCCACATTAGCACAACACACATTCCAACACGAAATTGAAGTAGCTGCGAACGCAGGGATGTTAGGAAGTTTAGACGCTAACCGAGGCGATTACCAAAACGGTTGGGACACAGATCAATTCCCTAACAATATTCAAGAAACCACTGAAGCTATGTTGGTATTCTTAAAAGCAGGTGGTTTACAAGGTGGAGGTATTAATTTTGATGCTAAAATTAGAAGAAACTCAACCGACAATGAAGATGTGTTTCATGCACACATTGGAGGTGCAGATACATTTGCTAGAGCTTTGTTAACTGCAGATAAAATTATAACTTCTTCATCTTATAAAAAATTAAGAACTGAAAGGTATAGTTCTTTTGATACAGGAAAAGGAAAAGATTTTGTAGAAGGGAAATTAGATATTCAAGATTTGTACAACATAGCATCAGAGAATGGTGAGATAGAGCCTAAGAGTGGTAAGCAAGAATTATTTGAGAATATTATTAATCAATATATTTAAAAATTAATCTGTTTTTTTAAGTTAGAAGAGGTTTAGAAAAATGTAGTGATAGATATGTAAAAAAAATCACTTTACACTTTTTCAAATGTAATAGGTTTTATTTTAAACCACATCATCGATTAGCAAAGATTATACATCAGAATGATAACTATTGTTTCATTAATTTTGCAGCTTCTACACCTAATTACTCATCAATAATTACTTCTATTGAAGCGGTTCAATCTATTGGTTTTGTTTTGAAATCAGATTATTTTCAATAGTCATTTTTAGCATTGTTGTCAAATTCTAAATTAGTTCAAAATCCAGGATTCTAAGTATATTTTAAGTATCTTTGAATTTGCTAAAATAGGGTATTAATAACCCTTTAATTATTTGTAAAATGAATTTATTTTTAACATAATAACCTCTTACAAGATGAGAGAATTTATAGTATTCTGTTTTCTTCTATCATTAATATCTTGTACTAACAATAAATCTGTATTTGTTTCACTAAAAAAAAATAAGACTCAAATAAATTTTCAAAATAACCTTACTAGTACAGCTGACTTAAATATTTTAAATTATCTCTATTACTATAATGGAGCTGGAGTAGCTGCAGCAGATTTTAATAATGATGGACTAGCTGATCTCTATTTTACGGGGAACCAAACTGAAGATAAATTATTTTTAAATTTAGGAGGTCTTCAGTTTAAAGACATTACAAAAGAGGCTCATATTAATAATCCTTTACCCTGGACTACAGGTGTTACAATTGTAGACATAAATAATGACGGATTTTTAGACATTTACATTTGCAAAGTAGGTAAACATAATTCTATTACAGGGAAAAACTTATTATATCTTAATCAAGGGTTAGATAAAAACGGAATTCCTGTTTTCAAAGAATCAGCATCACTTTTTGGTTTAGATATCGTTTCTTTGGCAACACAAGCTGTTTTTTTTGATTATGATAAAGATGGAGATTTAGATTTTTTTTTAATGAATCATTCTTTGAACTCTAACAGTAATTATGGTAAAGGAGTTGTTAGACGTCAAGTAGATGAGATGTCTGGAGACAAACTATATGAAAACATACAAGGAACTTATGTTGATGTTTCAACTCAATCTGGTATATTTCAGGGAAAAATTGGATATGGATTAGGAGTATCAATAGGAGATGTTACTAATGACGGCTACCCTGATATTTATGTTGGTAATGATTTTTTTGAAAATGATTATCTCTAT
>Ga0209374_1000750_pt1 | contig 34726 bp, 30 predicted proteins | sample SaaInlLV_DNA_10m_FD_184683 | JGI IMG/M metagenome (GOLD analysis project Ga0209374, IMG submission 184683) | Marine microbial communities from expanding oxygen minimum zones in the Saanich Inlet - SI075_LV_DNA_10m (SPAdes) (version 2) | ecosystem: Environmental > Aquatic > Marine > Unclassified ... | reverse complement strand
CATGTTTAAGAAAATATTAATAGCCAACCGAGGTGAGATTGCGCTTAGGATAATCCGAACTTGTAAAGAGATGGGAATTAAATCCGTAGCAGTCTATTCCAAAGCCGACGAAGAAAGTTTACATGTAAAATTTGCTGATGAAGCGGTTTGTATTGGCCCAGCACCTAGCTCGGAATCGTATCTTAAGATGTCCAATATACTAGCTGCAGCCGAGATTACAAATGCCGATGCAATTCATCCAGGATATGGGTTTTTGTCAGAAAACGCTAAGTTTTCCAAAATGTGTGATGAACATCACATAAAATTTATTGGAGCTTCTTGTGAGATGATTAGTAAAATGGGAGATAAGGCCTCAGCTAAATCGACCATGAAAGCGGCTGGAGTTCCAACCATTCCGGGCTCAGAAGGAATTTTAAAAGATTTTGAAGAAACTCAAAAATTAGCCGCAGAAATGGGGTATCCCGTAATGCTTAAGGCTACTGCTGGTGGTGGCGGAAAAGGAATGCGTGCAGTTTGGGCTGAAGATGAACTCTTAAAAGCTTGGGAAAGTGCTCGTCAAGAAGCTGCTGCTGCTTTTGGAAACGACGGAATGTATATGGAAAAACTCATCGAAGAGCCACGCCATATTGAAATACAAATTGTCGGTGACAGCTTTGGAAAAGCCTGTCATTTATCGGAACGCGATTGTTCTGTTCAACGACGTCATCAAAAATTAACCGAAGAAACACCCTCCCCCTTTATGACCGATGAACTTCGCGATAAAATGGGAGCTGCTGCTGTTTTAGCTGCAGAATATATTCAATACGAAGGCGCAGGAACCGTTGAGTTTTTAGTTGATAAGCACCGCAACTTTTACTTTATGGAAATGAATACGCGTATTCAGGTTGAGCACCCTATTACTGAGCAAGTAATCGATTTTGACTTGATCCGTGAGCAGATTTCTGTGGCGGCTAAAATTCCAATCAGCGGGAAACATTATCTACCAAAACTACATTCAATCGAGTGTCGTATTAATGCAGAGGATCCGTATAATGATTTCCGCCCTTCACCAGGAAAAATTACCAACCTCAACATCCCGGGAGGCCATGGAATTCGCTTAGACACTCACGTCTACTCTGGATATACCATTCCACCCTATTATGATTCGATGATTGCGAAGCTGATTACAACAGCTCAAACACGGGAAGAAGCCATCAATAAAATGAAACGTGCCTTAGGGGAATTCGTAATTGAAGGTGTCAAAACAACCATTCCGTTTCACCTACAATTAATGGACCATCCCGACTATTTAGCGGGTAATTATACAACTAAGTTTATGGAAGATTTCGAAATGAAATAAGCCCTTTTTATCATACTAAAAAAGCCTGCTCTATGCAGGCTTTTTTGTTTTATGAATCAAAATATTTTTTGATTCGAATCTTCGTAAGATAAGGAGTTCTATATCCAGTTTTTTTCAAACAAAAATTCAGCAATCTGAATCGTATTGGTTGCTGCTCCTTTTCTGAGGTTATCGGATACAATCCACATATTCAAGGTGTTTTCCTGTGAAAAATCTTTTCTAATTCGTCCAACAAAAACATCATTTTTACCCTCGGCATAGATGGGCATTGGATAGATGTTGGTGTCTGGATTGTCTTGTACAACAACACCCGGACTTTCATTCAATAAGGCTTGTACTTCGCTAACAGAAGCATCTTGTTTAAGCGCAACATTCACAGACTCACTGTGCCCTCCCACTACCGGAATTCGGACAGCGGTTGCAGTAATACGAATGCTATCGTCACCCAATATTTTATGTGTTTCTTGGATCAATTTCATTTCTTCTTTGGTGTATCCATTATCTTGAAACACATCACAATGTGGAATCGCATTTCGGTGTATTGGATAAGGATATGCCATAGTGCCTTGCTCTCCTTTATATTCGTTTTCCAATTGTTGAACCGCTTGAACACCCGTTCCCGTAATCGATTGGTAGGTAGAAATTACTAAACGTTGAATCCCATAGTTTCGTTGCAAAGGGGCTAGAGCAACAAGCATTTGTATGGTAGAACAGTTTGGATTGGCTATAATTTTATCCTCAGGCGTAAGTTCACCCGCATTGATTTCGGGAACTATAAGTTTCTTGGTTGAATCCATTCGCCATGCAGAAGAATTATCAATTACGGTTGTTCCTGCAGCGGCAAATTTTGGCGCCCATTCAAGCGAGGTTTCTCCACCTGCTGAAAATAAAGCCACATCGGCTTTCATTGCTACAGCTGTAGCCATACCAACAACCGCATAGGAGGTCCCCTTATAGTCAATTGTTTTCCCGATGGAGCGCTCCGAGGCAACCGGAATTAGTTCCGTAACCGGAAAATTTCTTTCTGCAAGTACTTTTAACATGATTTGACCTACCATTCCAGTAGCTCCAACAACGGCAACTTTCATTCGAATTCTTTTAAATTATTTGAATGCAAAAGTACTTATTAAATCGAATGCTCCAAAGGATTCTTTTGATTATATCAAATATAAAACAAAATGTTACATATAAAACAAACCCTATTGATATACCCTTTGAATACGGGAGTTTAGGCCTGTTAAAATTTCATAAGAAATGGTGTTGCCCGTTGCGGCAAAGTCTGCAGCAGTAGTGTTTTTGTCAAAGAGAATAACCTCTGTTCCGACATCACAACGAATGCTTCCAAGGTCAATCATCAGCATATCCATACAAACGTTTCCGACGATGGGTGCGGTTCGCCCTACGATTTGCACGTTCCCAACTCCATGGCCGTATTGTCTCCCGATACCATCTGCATGGCCAATGGGAATAATTCCAATCCGACTGTCTTGGGTTGCTTTCCAGCCTTGATTATACCCTACATTTTCCCCTTTTTTGACCCTGTGAATTTGACAAATTGGTGCGCTCAATTTTGCAATGGGTCGGAGTTCCAGATCCCATTCTGCTTGGTTTGCAAAACCATAGAGTGCAATTCCAACACGAACGGCATCGAGTTGATGTTCGGGATAATTGAAGACCCCAGAACTATTGAGCAGATGAAACTTGGGAAGGATTGGGCAGTAATCTTTTACGGTTTGTTTTACAATTTCAAAAGCATTGATCTGTTGTTGCGTAAAGGGACAAGGTTTTGGATTTTCGGAGGCGCCTAAATGAGAATAAATACTTTTGATATGCATGGAAGTCGTATCCATTTCTTTTAAGAAAAAAATAAGATCTTCTTGTGAAAGCCCAATTCTATTGAGTCCAGTATTACATTTAATATGAACGGGATAGTCTTTTAAATTCTTCTGTTTTAACAATAAAAGAAAAGCCTTGACTATTTCCAGGGTATATAAAACAGGTTCTAGTTGATATTCAATGATGCGTTCCAACTGCCCCAATTGAGGGTAAAAAACCATGATATCCTCTTTGATATTTGCTTCTCGAAGTACCACCGCTTCGGCCGTATAGGCAACAGCAAAATGCTTTGTCCCGAGTTTGGCAAGTTCTTGTGCTATTCGTGCGCCATCGGCACCGTAGGCATTGGCCTTAACAACTGCAATAAGCGCTGTATCTTCTTTTAGTTTGGATCGTAAACAAGTATAATTGTGCGCTAAAGAATTCAGGTCAATGGTCAGTTGTGCTTCTTGGATCATGAATCTTTTTTCGTCTTAGAGTTGGGTTCTTTTTTTAAGCGGGTTTCTTGTGTACGCGCCTTAAAAAAAGCTGCCCTACTCAACGGTTCGTAAACTTCTTTTTCACCCAAAACAACCAAGTCATCTTCTTTTGAGGTCCGATGACTGTATTGGGCTAGGTTTCCCGTTTTGGTACAAACGGCATGTACTTTGGTAACATATTCTGCAGTTGCCATAAGGGCAGGCATAGGGCCAAAAGGGTTGCCTTTGAAGTCCATGTCCAGACCAGCAACAATAACACGAATTCCTCGATTGGCAAGATCGTTACAAACCTGTACAATTTCAGAGTCAAAAAACTGAGCTTCGTCAATCCCAACAACATCACAGTCGGAAGCTAAAATTGGGATATTCGCCGCTGCAGGAACTGGAGTAGATCGAATTTGATTCTGATCGTGGGAAGTAACGAGCTCATTGTCGTAGCGGTTGTCCACCACCGGTTTAAAAATTTCGATGCGTTGCTTTGCAAACTGTGCACGTTTTAGACGTCTGATCAACTCCTCTGTTTTTCCAGAAAACATAGAACCACAGATTACTTCGATCCAGCCAAATTGTTCGTTTTGATTTACGGTGTTTTCTAAAAACATTTTTGTAATTTTCAGCAGCGCTTTTGCTACTTACTCCAACAAAAGTATTAAAACTAATTGTTGAAAAGAATCAAATTTAATGATTAATACACTTCACAAAGAATTAAGAGCGATTGCATTGTCAATTTTAGACCAAGGAAGTACGGTTAACATTGAAGAACTGGAGGAAAAGCTTCGTGCCCTTCAGAAACAAATCACCATTTTGGAACACGAACAAGGCAAGTCTAAGCAAGGAGCTATTGAAGAGCCTCTCGTAGAATTCGAGGAGCCGGAGATTAAAGTAGAAGAGTCAGCAGCAGCGATTGAAACGGCTTCTAAAATGCAAATTGAAACCCCAGAAGTTTCGGAAGAACCTTCCCAAGGAGTGACTGAATCTCTTGAAGATTTGTTTGCTACGGCGATTAGTGAACCTGTTTTTGTAAAAAAAGAGGACCCTGCTCCTGAGGAAGAAGTACTCGAACAAACTCCAAAAAACCTCAACGACGTTTTAGGAAAAGGCCTCAAGATTGGATTGAATGATCGCTTGGCTTTTATCAAAAACTTATTCGATGAGCATCCAGAAGAATATCAGCGAGTAATCGCTCAAATTTTAGTTTTCGAAAACTTAGAAGAAGCTCAGGAATTCATTGAAACTTTTGTAAAACCAGAGTATAATTCGTGGGAAGGAAAAGAAACCTACGAGGAGCGCTTTTATAAAATCATAGAACAAAATTTTAATTAAATATTCAGCCCTATGAATACGCAAAAAATTATTTATTGGTTTGCTACCGGTCTTTTTTCCCTAATGATACTCGGCAGTGCAACACTTTACTTTGTTCAGACGGAGGATATAGCCCAGGTATTCAAACACCTTGGTTATCCAACCCATCTGATCATTCCGATAGCAGTTGCTAAAATTCTAGCAATCCTAAGCCTGTTACGAAATCAAGGACAGAAACTAGTAGAATGGGCTTATGCGGGTTTATTCTTCGAACTTTTACTTGCAGCTTTTTCTCATTGGCAGGTCCAAGACGGAGAAATTGCAGTATCACTAGTAGCTCTCGTTTTGCTTATGACGTCCTATAATTTAAAAAATAAAGTTCGATAAGCTGTGGGAAAATTATACCTAGTACCAACCCCAATCGGGAATTTGAAAGACATGACCTATCGAGCCGTCGAAGTGCTCTTACAAGCGGATTTAATTCTAGCAGAAGACACGCGAACCAGTGGCAAGTTGATGAAGCATTATGAAATTACGGCGCCTATGCAAAGTCATCATATGCATAACGAACACAGTACGTTGGATTCTATTATCTCACAACTAAAACAAGGGAAACAAATAGCACTGATTTCCGATGCGGGAACACCAGCAATTTCTGATCCCGGATATCTTTTGGTCCGTGAAGCCATTGCAAATCAGATTGAGACCGAATGCCTGCCAGGAGCAACAGCTTTTGTACCGGCATTAGTTCAAAGTGGCCTGCCCAACGACCGTTTTATTTTTGAAGGTTTTCTTCCTCCAAAAAAGGGAAGGCAAACCCGATTAGAACAGCTTTCCCAAGAGACACGCACCATTATTTTATACGAATCGCCCCATAAAGTTGTAAAAACACTTGGCCAGTGTATCCCCTTTTTTGGAGCAGATCGGCAAGTGAGTTTTTCACGAGAATTGTCTAAACTGCACGAAGAAACCTTCCGAGGAACAATGCAAGAAGTAAAAGAACATCTTGAGAAAAAGACCCCTAAGGGGGAATTTGTAGTCTGTATTGCTGGTAAATCAAAGAAATAATATGCGTTGGGAATCCAAACCACTTCCAGATGCTACCAAGGTCAAAGCCATTCAAGAAGCGCTGCAAGTTCCTGAAACAATTGCAACACTTTTAATTCAAAGAGGCATCGAAGATTTTGAAACAGCCAAGTCTTTTTTTAGGCCACAGCTGAGCGAATTACACGACCCTTTTTTGATGCAAGACATGCAACAGGCCGTTGAACGAATTGATCGGGCTTGTCAGCAACAAGAGTCGCTGATGGTTTATGGAGATTATGACGTGGACGGGACGACTTCGGTTTCTTTAGTCTATTCATTTCTTCGGCCGTTTTTTCAAGAAATTATACCCTATATCCCGGATCGCTATGCCGAAGGTTACGGCATTTCGTTCCAAGGAATCGATGTGGCTGCTGCAAAAGGAATACAACTAATCATCGCTTTAGATTGCGGCATTAAAGCAGTTGAAAAAGTAGCTTACGCCAAGTCTAAAGGAATTGATTTCATCATTTGTGATCACCACCTCCCGGGCGATACGATTCCAGATGCCGTTGCGGTTTTAGATCCTAAACGCCCCGATTGCCAATACCCTTATAAAGAATTATGTGGATGCGGGATTGGTTTTAAATTGATTCAAGCCCAAACCACTTTTTGGAAAGAAGACTCGAAAGCATTGCTGCCCTATTTAGACCTTGTAGCTACTGCCATTGCTGCGGACATTGTTCCCATGACGGGAGAAAATCGAATCTTGGCTTTCCATGGGATAGAACACCTACGCAAGAATCCCAGGGTAGGCCTTCAGCCTTTTATAGCCCAGCTAAAAAAACCGGTAACCGTTACTGATTTAGTTTTTGTGATCGCGCCACGAATCAATGCGGCTGGACGAATGGGTCATGCTTTAAATGCGGTTGAACTTTTAGTTGAATCCGATTCAGAACAGGTTGAAGCAAAGGCCAAAAAAATTGAACTGTACAATAGTGAGCGGCGGACTACCGACATGCGGATTACCAAAGAAGCTTTAGTTTTAATCAAAGAACTAGGTGAAGAAGACCGTTACAGTACGGTCGTTTGCCAAGAAGGTTGGCACAAAGGGGTCATAGGAATTGTTGCTTCTCGGTTGATCGAAACCTATTACCGTCCAACCGTTGTTTTTTCTGTTGTTGGAGATACCATGGTTGGATCCGTTCGTTCCGTAAAAGGATTCAGCGTGTACGAAGCATTAGATGCCTGTAAAGAGCATATCGTTCAATTTGGAGGACACAAATACGCCGCAGGACTAACCATAGAGAAAAAACAATTCGAGGCTTTTAAAAGCGCCTTTGAAGCGGCAGTACAAGAACGCATTCTGCCGGAGCAACGCATTCCAACCGTGGGCTATGATATTGAAGTAGCTTTTGAAGAATTGACACCCAAATTATTTCGGATTTTAGAACAATTGGGCCCCTTTGGACCTCAAAATATGCGCCCTGTTTTTAGAACAAATAAAGCTGTAGACACCGGCTATTCTAAAGCGATTGGAAAAGATTTTTCTCATTTGCGCTTATCGGTGCAAACGAAGGCAGGTCCCCTGACTGGGATTGCTTTTGGGCGTGCAGATTTTTTGCCTCAGATACAAACCAAACAACCGTTTGATTTGGTCTATACCTTAGACGAAAACGAATGGAACGGACAAACGTCTTTGCAACTTAAGGTGAAGGATATACTGCCCTATGCACCTAAGTGATCCAACAAATTTTGGGTTGAATTATCGTGGGAGTTTTTAGTTTCTTTGGTGATGTCTGTCAAAATTACAGAAGCCAATTGCTTTCCTAGCTCTACACCCCATTGGTCGTAACTGAAGATGTTCCACACAACCCCTTGAACAAAGATTTTATGTTCGTACATAGACACCAACTTTCCTAAACTTTCAGGTGTTAGTGCTTCAATCATTAGGGTATTAGTTGGGTTGTTGCCTTTGAAAATTTTAAAAGGGAGTAAAGCCTCAATCGCTTCTGGAGTTTCCCCAGTTTTAACCAACTCTTGTTCAACAGCGGCTCTGTCTTTTCCTTGCATAAGGGCTTCGGTTTGCGCCAAGAAATTTGCCATCAACTTTTGGTGATGATCTTCTTCTCCGTAAAGAGATTTTTTAAAGCCAATAAAATCAGCAGGAATCAGCTTTGTTCCTTGATGAATCAGTTGGAAAAAAGCGTGTTGTGCATTTGTTCCAGAACCTCCCCAAATGATGGTACCTGTTTGATAATCAATAGGATCTCCGTTGCGGTCTACACTTTTCCCATTACTTTCCATAATACCTTGTTGCAGGTAGGCAGGTAAGTTTCTTAAGTACTGTGTGTAAGGAATGATCGCCTCGCTTTCGGCGCCCCAAAAGTTATTGTACCAAACGCTTATTAAGGCTAAAACTACGGGTATGTTTTTTTCAAAAGGAGTTTCTCTAAAATGCGTGTCCATTGCATTTGCACCCCTAAGAAGCGCTTCAAAATTATCTGAACCAACAGCTAAGGCGATACTCAATCCAACTGCAGACCAGAGCGAAAAACGTCCACCGACCCAATCTTTCATTGGAAATACATTATCGGGATGAATCCCGAAGGCTTCAATTTTTTCTAGGTTGGTCGAGACAGCAACAAAGTGTTTTGCGATTGCATCTTCTGCTGCGTGTTGCAAGAACCATTTTCGGATGGTATTCGCGTTGGTCAGGGTTTCTTGAGTTGTAAAGGTTTTTGAAACGATAACAAATAAGGTCGTTTCTGGATCTAGTTTTTTAAGAATTTCATGTACGTGATCTCCTTCTACATTAGAAACAAAATGGGTGTTGAGGTGGTTTTTATAAAATTCTAAACCTTCGACAATCATAGCAGGCCCTAGGTCAGATCCCCCAATTCCAATATTGACAACATCGGTAATGGCTTTGCCCGTATAACCCAGATGACTTCCAGAAATTATAGCAGAAGTAAACTGACTTATTTTTTCTTTTACCGCAAAAACTTCAGGAATAACATCGAGTCCATCGACAAAAACCTGATCGCTTTCTTGTGCTCGAAGTGCCGTATGGAGCACGGCTCTATTTTCTGTTTGGTTGATGGCATCCCCATCAAAATAAGATTGGATAGCATTTTTTAAACCACATTCTTCAGCTAGTTCTTGCAGTAGAGTCAAGGTTTCTGCACTCAAACGGTTTTTAGAATAGTCTACCAAGAAATCCTCCCAGTGAATAGATAAAGCTGCAAAACGATTTTTTTCATTTTGAAAGGCATCTTGAATGCGTTGGTCTTTTTGTGTTTTAAAATGCGCTTCTAACTTTTCCCAAGCTTTTGTTTGGGTTGGATTTATCGTATTTAATGCCATAATATTAATTCAATGCTAGGATTACGTCTTCTTTATTTTCTTCAAAAGAGAGACAGTTGAGTTGTGTTTTTACCGGTTCGATATAGGTAAGGAACTGGTCTTTTAATTTTTTTGAAATAGGTTTTGCTTCGGGGAGCTTTTGTCTGAAAGGGTCTACTTGCCTGCCATTTTTCCAGAAACGATAACATACGTGTGGGCCAGAGGTATTACCCGTCATTCCAACCCAGCCAATTACATCGCCTTGTTTGACATATTGACCAACACGAACTTTACGCCGCTTCATGTGTAAGTATTGGGTGGCGTAGGTGCTGTTGTGTTTGATTTTTACATAATTACCATTTCCTCGGCTATAGCTTGCCTTTGTAACGGTTCCGTTTGCAGTAGCAATAATGGGAGTCCCAACTGCTGCCGCATAGTCAGTTCCCTTGTGTGGCTTTACACGACCGTAATAGGCAATCCTTCTTTTGAGGTTGTACCGAGAAGAAATTCGACTGAAAGAAACGGGTGCCTTAAGAAACGCACGGCGTAGGTTTTTTGCGTTGTCATCAAAGTAATCTACAATACCTTTGATGCTGTCGGTTTTAAATTCGAAGGCATAAAGCGGTTTGTTGCGGTGCTCAAAATAGGCAGCTTTTATTTTTTCAATCCCTATTGAAATGCTATCATCGACAAAACGTTCGGTATAGATGACCTTAAAACGATCCCCTTTGGCCAGACGATTAAAGTCAATGGTCCAGGCATAAACATCCGCCAAATAATAGGTCAAATTACTGTTGTATCCACTTGCGTTCATGGTGTCATAGAGGCTACTGGCTATAACCCCAGTTGCTTGAAGTTCTACTACACGAACAGGTTTTTTTACTTTTTTTGCGTATAAACTGTCTTTCAGTTGAATAACATCATAGCTTTCAACTCCCGGGTGGTAAATAAAGGCATGTGCTTTTGGAATACTATCTTTTGTAAAGAGTAGGGTATATGGTTTCCCTATTTTAAGTTTTCGGATATTCACTTCCGATTTTTTAATGACTTGAAGAATTGTATATACTTCAGGATAGTCAATCCCATTTTGTTCTAGGATGGCTCCGAATGTATCGCCACGTTTAATTTTAAACTCTTTAGCCTCGTATAGATTATAATCATAGCCATACTTTATTTTAGGGATAGGCTGCACGATCTTTTCTTCTTGAGCATCTGCGCTTGCTTGGCTTGTATTTTTTTTACAAGCACTCAAAACAAGAGCAGTAATGAAGATCAAAACGAGCTTATGTTGGTTGTTAAAAAGAAGGCTTAAGTACGGCATAACTTGAATGCAAATTTCGGGATGTTTTGGGTATCAACGATCTTTTTTATTGAAAACTTAACAACAATTCCAGTAGATTTATAGCTTAATTTCAAAGGGGTACTTCAGGTTTTTAAAATTCTCTAGGTCACACTTAATGGATCCAACCACTAAATCTGCTTGAAAACGGATGGGGATTTTGTTTTCATCGTCACTCACCCAGAGTGTCACACTTTCTTGTTCTTTAAAAACACGGCCGCTTTGAACATAGGGTATATATTTACGACAGCGTACTTTTCCAAACTTAGTATTGAGCGTTTCAATACCTAAAAACTTAAGTTTGAAAAGATAATTCTCTGCATCAAAAAACATATTGATTTCGACACTTTCTCCAACCTTCATCGCAGAAGTATTCTTTGTGTTTCGAAGATGATAAAAGGCAGAAATAAGATCATGTGCATTTGGATTGATCTTAATTTCTTGTCGTTTCTTTTTCTTTTTATCATTGATCTTGGCAATTTCTTTTTCGTGATCAAAATGAATTTCTAAATCTTTGGTATAACCTCCTTCATTGATGTTCCGAATGAACCAGAGCGGCAAACCATTTTCTTGGCTAAAATAGCTGTCGTAATAATCTTCTACCTTATAGAGCAAGCGCGCGAGTCCGGTTGTTGTTCCATAGCCTTTGGCATGGAAAACAGGCACTTCATTAATGGTATCGGCCTCTAAACTTAAGGTAACATAGCTGGCATTGAAAAAACCATAGTGAATTCGAAACTGGAACCACTCGCCATCCTTAAACACATTCTGATAGCCTTCAATCGGCCCTTCAGTTGTGTCTAGATCCATTTGACCCCAAGACCCAAAAGAGATCGTAAGGAAACTGACAAGCAGGATGGTTTTTAGTCGATTCACGGAATTTTTTTAATAACCACAAGTTAAATAAAATAGACACATATAAAAAGAAGAATCGTGCTAAGAAAATGTTATTTTTTGTTGACAACTTCCTGAAGCTGAATAAAAAGACGACTTCCTTTTGAGTTTCCGATAAGCCCAATAAGATCGGCTTTGGAGGCTTCTTTGATTCGCTTAAAGGATTTGAATTTCTTCAACAGACTTTCTTTTGTTTTTGGACCAACTCCGGGAAGCGCGTCCAAGCCCGATTGCATGGCGCCTTTACTTCTTTTGTTTCGATGCAAGGTAATTCCAAAGCGGTGGGCTTCGTTTCTTAGGAATTGGATGACCTTCAAGCTTTCCGATTTTTTATCTAAATAGAGTGGGACAGGATCTTCTGGAAAATAGATTTCCTCTAAACGTTTTGCAATTCCTACGATAGCAATTTTCCCTCGTAAACCCAGCAGGTCTAGACTCTTCAAAGCAGAGGACAATTGGCCTTTTCCTCCATCGACGATGATCAATTGCGGGAGGGATTGCTTTTCGTTCAACAGGCGTTTGTACCGTCGAAAAACAACTTCTTCCATGGAAGCAAAATCATCGGGACCTTCGACCGTTTTGATGTTGTAATGGCGGTATTCTTTTTTTGCGGGTTTTCCGTTTTTAAAAACCACACAGGCAGCTACAGGGTTGGAACCTTGTAGGTTGGAGTTGTCAAAACATTCGATATGCCGCGGTTCAGAAGACAAGCGCAAGTCCAGCTTCATTTGACTCATTATGCGATCGGTATGTCGGTCTGGGTCTACAATTTTTATTTGCTTGAAACGTTCCATTCGGAAATACTTAGCGTTACGCTCCGACAGCTCCAAGATTTTCTTTTTGTCTCCTAGTTGAGGAACCGTTACTTTTATTGCTTTCCCGAAGTTTAAAGGAAAAGGCAGGTAGATTTCGGGAGACTGAGAAGTAAACCGTTGACGAATTTCAATAACAGCTAAGGATAAAATTTCTTCAGGACTTTCATCTAATTTTTTCTTGATTTCAATGGTGTGCGAACGGATGATAGAGCCATAAGATAGTTGAAGAAAATTCACATATCCGTACTGATCATCGGTAATGATTGAAAACACATCGACATTACTAATCTTCGGATTTACAATCGTAGACTTGGATTGATAATGCTCTAGAACCTCCAACTTTTCTTTAATTTTTTGAGCATCCTCATATTCCATCTTTTGAGCATGTTCTTCCATTTGTGCTTTAAAATCGTGAAGCGAATCTTTAAAATTTCCCTTGAGAATCGATCGAATGGCCTGGATGTTTTGATCGTACTGGCTTTCGGACATTTTATTTTCACAAGGCGCCAAACAATTTCCCATATGATATTCTAAACAGACTTTATATTTTTGAGCAGCTACTTTTTCTTCAGACAAGTCATAGGTACAGGTTCGAATGGGATATAAACCTCGAATCAGATCCAACAAAATATAAACCATTTTCTTATTGGTATAGGGTCCGTAATAATCGGATCCATCTTTTATGACCCTTCGGGTTGAAAAAATTCTGGGGAAGCGTTCTTTTTTGATACAAATCCACGGGTAGGTTTTATCATCCTTGAGTAGAATGTTATAGCGCGGTTTGTATTTTTTGATGAGGTTGTTTTCGAGTAAGAGGGCGTCCATCTCACTTTCAACTACAATATGCTCGATGCGAACAATGTTTTTGACCAGTATACGTGTTTTGTTACTGTCGTGGTTTTTGTTGAAATAGGAACTCACTCTGCGCTTTAGGTTGATCGCCTTCCCAATATAAATGATCACCTCATTTTTATCAAAGTATTGATAAACTCCAGGCTCTTCTGGTAAGGTTTGAATTTGTAAAGTCAAAGCAGCGCTCTTCATGAATCTTTTTAAAAGGATTAGTCCCTAAGTTTCTTAGGTTCAACGAAAATAATTATTTTCTTTGTGAGTACAATTTTAAGCATGGACAAATCTCAAATAAGAAAGCGGTACAAAAAGCTTCGTAAAGAACTTTCTGAAACCGAAGTGATGGACAAAAGCCTGCTTATTGCAAACCGATGCCTTGAATTACCCGTTTGGGAGAAGCAAATATTTCATTTATTTCTTAGCCTTGAAGATCAAAACGAAGTAGATACTGCGCTAATCCTTACCCTTTTGCAAGGAAAGGATAAAGAAGTTGTTGTCCCCAAAATAATTGATCCAGAGCAGTTACAGCATATTTTACTTACCGATCAAACACCTTTTCAAAAAAATTCTTTAGGAATACCCGAACCTGTTTCGGGAATCCAAATCGAGCCTTCAAAAATAGATGTAGTTTTTGTACCCTTATTGGCTTTTGACAACAAGGGCAATCGAATTGGGTATGGGAAAGGTTACTACGATCGATTTTTAGCAAGGTGCAAACCCGAATGCATCAAAATTGGCTTATCTTTTTATGAAGCAGAACAAGATTCTTTTCCCATGGAAGCTACCGATATTCCCCTCGATTATTGTGTTACGCCAGAACAGCTTTATCGCTTTTCAAACGTTTAGCCAAAGATTCGCTTGTTGAAGAACAATAAAATTCCAACCCCACAGCTGATCGAAAAATCGGCAATGTTAAAAACATATTCAAAAAAAGTATAGGTTTGTCCCCCTACAAAAGGAAGCCATTGTGGCCATACCCAAGTGGCTAAGGGAAATTGAATCATATCAACAACATGTCCATAAAATAAAGAAGCGTAACCTTCTTCCGGCATGAATTCAGCAATTTGACCATAACTGTGCGAAAACCAAACTCCGTAAAAAACAGAGTCGATGATGTTTCCGATTGCCCCAGCAAGGATAAGACACAGTGCCCAACGAAGTAATTGAGCGCTTGGAACTGTCAAAACCTTCCACAACCATCTTCCCAGAAAACTAATGGCAACAAGACGAAAAAGAGTGAGAATTAGTTTCCCGACTTCTTCGCTGATATAAGGAACAATATCACTGATTTTGGTTCCCCAAGCCATGCCTTTATTTTCAATAAAAAGAAGTTTAAAAAACCCCCAATCTACAATAGCCGGTTCTCCGTAAACAGAAAGTGAGTAGTGGAGTTTGATGTAAATTTTAGACGCTTGATCTAAGAATAAAATTAAGATAATCAGAAGTAAGGCCGTCTTACTGTTGAGTTTAAAAAAGGAACGATTAGTTGCTATCATAACGAGGACAAAAGTAAGAATTTTAATTGGGGTGTACCACTATATTGCCAAGGGTCGTGTTTACTTTAATATTTTTTGGAAGCAGGTGGGAAGCTAAGCCATAAAAATGAAGATCTGCACTTAAGGACTGAATAGTACCTTTTGGATTTTTAACATCAAAAACAGCAGCACCATGTTCTAAGCGAACGGTTAGGTTTTCGTATTCACCAGAACAATTTAGTTGAGTTTCTTTGGCAAAAAGGGATAGGTATAAGCCCTTGGGGATTGTTAACGAAATCATATTGGCTACTACCTTATGAGCACTTAGTTTGTCGCCTGGGTTATTCCAATTGGGACGCTGATATTCTTCCAGATAAAACCGTACTCCAACAACACTGCTTTTCAGTAAATACAAATCTTGGTATTCCCCCTCGGTTTGATACTGAGCCTCAATACGGGGGTCATCATGTGTGTTTATTGTAATCGAGCTAGCCCATGGAAATTCTAAATGAATTGATTCTATTGTTGAGGCATCCCACGTTTTACGCTGTTGCATTTGCCCAAACAAAAGGCTGCAAAAAAGAAGGCAACCAATGCGCAGCATTGATTTACTTCTGCATGTTTTTGGCTTCAATGCTCAGGGTAGCATGAGGAACCAAAACTAAACGTTCTTTTCGGATCAGTTTACCCGTTACACGACAAATGCCATAGGTCTTGTTTTCAATACGAATTAAAGCATTTCTTAAATCGCGAATGAATTTTTCTTGACGTATTGCTAATTGAGTGTTGGCTTCTTTTGACATGGTTTGTGACCCTTCTTCAAAAGCCTTAAAGGTAGGAGAGGTATCATCTGTACCGTTATTTCCATCATTCATATAAGCGCTTTTGAGAAGCTCTAAGTCCTCGTTGGCTTTTACTATTTTTTCTTCGATGAGTGTTTTAAACTCAGCTAATTCTTGATCGGAATATCTATTTTTTATTTTTGTTGACATAACTAATGTTCTTTAATTAATATAGAGGTTTTCACATCATCAAACTCAATTAAAACTCCTTCTTTTACTTCGTCGAGAATATGAATTTCTAGAGTGAGTGTCTCTGCTTTTATATACTCTAAGTTATTATTTAATGCCGTATTTAACGAATTGTGAGGAGTCAAATATAAAATAATTTTATCAGTAACTTCAAAACCAGCATCTTTTCTCAAATTTTGAATACGATTAATTAATTCTCGGGCAATACCCTCCTCTTTTAATGGATCATTTAATTGAATGTCAAGAGCGACAGTAATTCCATTATTATTTGCAACTAACCAGCCTTCTATGTCTTTGGATTGAATGTCTACATCGGCACTGTTGAGTATTACTTTTTCGCCTTCAACAGTCAGTTCAAGTTCTTCTTGAGCTTCAAGGGTTTTCAATTGATTCTCGTCTAAACCTTGAATTGCAGCGGCAACAAAACGCATGTTTTTACCAAAGCGTGGGCCGAGTGTTTTGAAGTTTGGTTTTACTTCTTTTACCAAAATATCGCTTGCATCGTCCAAGAGTTCCAGTTCTTTCACATTGATCTCAGAGAGGATTAGCTCTTCAACCGCTTGAATCGCCTCTCGTTCGCCTTGATTACGAACGGGAATCATGATTTTTTGGAGGGGTTGGCGTACTTTAATTTGTTCTTTTTTACGTAAAGAAAGTGCCAAGGAAGCTATCGTTCTCGCTTTCTCCATCCGTTCTTCCATGATCACATTACGTGCATTAGCATCCGCTGTTGGAAAGTTTGCTAAATGAACCGATTGCTCACTTTCAAAGCCGGTGGCTTTGCACAAGTCTAAATACAAACGGTCGGCATAAAATGGTGCTACGGGAGCCATCAATTTACTGATCGTAAGCAAGCATTCAAATAAGGTTTGGTATGCCGATATTTTATCTTCTTGATATTCGCCCTTCCAAAACCTTCTTCTTGAAAGACGCACATACCAGTTGCTTAAAATTTCTTGAACAAATTCTGAAATTGCACGTGTTGCTCGGGTGGGTTCGTAGTCGCTATAGGCGTCATCGACAACAGCAATGAGCTTGTTTAATTCCGATAAGATCCACTGATCCATTTCATTTCGCTTTAGAAGCGGGATTGCTTCTTCTTTATAGGTAAAGTTGTCAATGTTTGCATACAAGCTAAAGAAGGCATAGGTGTTTTGAAGAGTTCCAAAAAACTTACGTGAAACTTCGGCAATTCCTTCTAGATCAAATTTTAAATTATCCCATGGATTAGCATTTGAAATCATATACCAACGGGTGGCATCTGGCCCATAGGTTTCTAGGGTTTTGAAAGGATCTGCAGCATTGCCCAAACGCTTGGACATTTTCTGACCGCTTTTGTCCAAAACCAAACCGTTAGACACAACATTTTTATATGCAACCGAGTCAAAAACCAAGGTTCCAATGGCGTGAAGCGTATAAAACCACCCACGGGTTTGGTCTACTCCTTCTGCAATATAGTCAGCGGGAAAGGCTTCGTTGTTGTCAATTTTTTCTTTATTTTCAAAGGGGTAATGCCACTGAGCATAAGGCATGGATCCCGAGTCGAACCAAACATCGATGAGATCAGCTTCTCGGTTCATGGCTTTGCCCGAGGGGCTACAAAGTACAATGGTATCAACTGTATTTTTATGCAGGTCGATGAGGTCATAATTCTCTTCAGACATATTCCCTACTTCAAAAGCAGTAAAGGGACTTTCGGTCATCAATCCAGCAGCGACAGCTTTGTCAATCTCTTGAACAAGTTCTTTCATGGAACCGACCAAAATAGTTTCTTGACCATCTTCGGTTCTCCAAATCGGGAGCGGAATTCCCCAAAAGCGCGATCGGGATAAGTTCCAGTCGTTTGCATTGGCTAGCCAATTTTCAAAACGACCTTCTCCAGTTGATTTTGGTTTCCAGTTGATCTGCTGGTTGAGCTCAACCATCCGATCTCTTTCCGAAGAAACTTTTACAAACCAAGAATCTAAAGGGTAATATAAAATGGGTTTATCGGTTCTCCAGCAATTGGGATAGGAGTGAACATATTTTTCGACCTTAAAAGCCCTGTTTTCTTCTTTTAAGCGAATTGCAATTTCAACATCTACCGATCGCTCAGGAGCAGTTCCGTCGGGATAGTATTCGTTTTTTACATATTTTCCTCCAAGATCTCCGAGTGCACTATGGAATTTTCCTTCTAAAGTAACCAAGGGTTCTTCGTTTCCATAGGCATCTAAAACCAATAAGGGTGGAATTGGAGGTGTAGCTTCTTTGGCAACTTGTGCATCATCCGCACCAAAGGTCGGTGCTGTATGTACAATTCCAGTACCGTCTTCTGTAGTTACAAAGTCTCCTAAAATTACCCGAAAAGCATCTTGTGGATTTACAAGCGGTAAAGGGGCATCTTTCCAAAGTTGAACATATCGAATTCCAAGGAGGTTTTTTCCAAGAATTTCTTGCCCAATACGGTAGGGTATCTTTTTGTCATTCGGATTATAGGCGGTTAGTTCTTCTTCGGTTTCAACAGCGAAATATTTCCCGGCAAATTGCTTTTCAACTAAGGCTTGGGCCAAAAGTACGCGAATGGGCAAATGGGTATATTGGTTGAACGTTTCAACCACTACATAGTTTATTTTTTTACCAACGGTCAAGGCGGTATTCGAGGGCAGGGTCCAAGGTGTAGTGGTCCAAGCTAAGATATAAAGATCATCTTCTGCTTGTAAAGCTTCCGGAAGCGTTTCTTTTATGGTTTGAAATTGTGCAGTAATTGTCGTATCGGTAACATCCTGATAGGTTCCAGGTTGATTGAGCTCGTGTGAACTCAGTCCCGTTCCTGCTTTGGGGGAGTACGGCTGTATTGTGTAGCCTTTATACAAAAGGTCTTTGTCGTATATCTGCTTGAGTAACCACCAAACCGATTCGATATATTTGGATTTATAGGTAATGTATGGATCTTCCATATCGACCCAATAGCCCATTTCTTTAGTCAAACGATTCCATACATCGGTATAGCGCATAACGGCACTCTTACACGCTTCGTTATACTCTTCAATGCTGATGCTTTTCCCGATGGCATCTTTGGTAATGCCAAGTTCTTTTTCAACCCCAAGTTCAACGGGTAGCCCGTGGGTATCCCATCCTGCTTTGCGCTTAACCTGAAAGCCTTTTTGGGTTTTGAATCGGCAAAAAATATCTTTAATTGCCCGAGCCATTACGTGATGAATTCCAGGCATTCCGTTCGCAGAAGGGGGTCCCTCGAAGAAAACAAAAGGAGGCTGTCCCTCACGCGATGTGATACTTTTTTCAAAAATTGATTCTTCCTCCCAATACGATAAAATCTCTTGAGATATGGCGGAAAGCTTAAGCTGTTTATGTTCTTTAAAACCCATCGGGAACGTGTGTATAAGTTTGCAAAATTAGGGAATTTTATACATTTATACTTTAATAAATGCCTAAGCTCAAAAAAATCTATGAAATTCGACTTTACACAGCCTTTAAAATTGGAAAATGAACGCCTAATCTTGCGTCCTTTGGAACAAAATGACTTTGCTTCTTTGTTGCCTTTTTCGGAAAACGAAGCAGACTTATGGAACTTTTCTTTAACTCCGGCTGCAGGAGCAAAAAACCTGCAAACCTATATCGATACAGCCTTGGCAAGTAGAGATAAATTACAAGCCTACCCCTTTGTAGTTTTTGATAAAAGAACTCAACAAATAGCAGGCAGCACCCGTTTTTATGACATTCAAATTGTGCATAATGTTTTGAGTCTTGGGTATACTTGGTATGGAAAAGAATTTCAGCGTACGGGATTGAATCGAAATTGTAAATATTTGATGTTGTCTTATGCTTTTGATACCCTTGGGGTTGATCGGGTAGAATTTCGAGCCGATTTGAGAAACGCAAAGAGTATTCGAGCGATGAAACAAATTGGCTGTACACAGGAAGGAATTTTACGAAGCAACTGCAGCGCAGTTAATGGCAGGAGAGACAGTATTGTTTTGAGTATTTTAAAACCAGAATGGGATCAAAAAGTAAAAATGGAATTGCAGGCAAAGTTGTATTAAAAATCAAGACTGGCTCCAAACATCAAGCTGCGACCAGAGGCAGAAATCCCGGAAGCAAATTCTCGGTAATGCACATCAAAAACATTCTCTAGCCCTGCTCTTATTACCAATTGCTCGGTCCAAGCATAGGACCACGAAAGATTAAAAATGGACCAGCTTGGTGTACCTATAAACTGAGGAAAACCTTCTGAGTTTAGTTCTACTGGTGTTTCGTCTAAGCCGTCCTCCCCTCCAAGGCTGTAATCTTCTGGGTTTTTTGCACTACTGAAGCGATTTCTAATGCGAATAGAAAGTTTGTCTTTGTTGTATTGAAGCATATTCGCACCGTAAAACGGAAGAATGGAAGGAAGCGGACCAAAACCTTCGATAAAATCTGTACGGGTAAAGGTCAAATCGGAAGAGACCGTAAGATGAGGAGTAAGGTTCCATTTCCCCTCAAAAGAAGCACCGTGAATTGATGCAGCTCCCATATTGTCATTGATCTGGGTTTGTACAATGTCTTCGTCAAAGCGCAACTCCATAACCTGTCCTGTAAGCTGATCAGTATAGTTTGGAGCAAATTGTCTTCCAATATAATTTGTAAGAAATGTACTGTAAAGACGTAAAGCAAAAGCTCCTTTTTTATTGGGTGTAAAGTAGGAGATTCCAAAATCAAGATTATTGGCGTACTCAGGCTTGAGGGTTGGATTAGGAATTAAAAGGATCCCTCTACTTTCTCTAATTTTTCCTAGATCATCTATGTTTGGCGATCGAAACCCACTTGATGCTAGAAAATTGAGTTGCCAACTCGTGCTGGGTCGATAGGTAATGGATAGACTTCCGGTAAGGGCATCATTCACATTATCTATGGCAGTCAGGTTGCCTATTGGCGAGTCGAACAACCATTGGGGGTAAACCCCACCGTTTGTTTCCCATCGGGCTTTCAGCCAGGTATGTGTATATCTTCCTCCAGCCGTTAGTGTGGTTTTGGGGCTGAGGTCCCATTTAAAGTTTCCATAAAAAGCAGCGGAAGTATAATCACTTCCTGCGCTTGGGTATCGGGTAGGAATTGACCTAGGGCTAGAAAAGCCTGTGATTTGGCTCCCATTCAGAATCAATTCCTGTGAAAAAGCACTGGATAAAACCTTGTTTTTAACCCATTCAAAACCGTAAGCAATACTCCGTTTTTCTGATTTTTGAGTTTCAAAATCACCATTAAAACTCCATACGTGGACATTTTCGTTTTGATGAGAACGATTCAGTTCCTCAAACTTACGACTGACCCGGGACTCTTTGATGTTCTGATAGGCTAGGGTGAAATAGCCTTTATAAAACAGTTTCTTTTTTGGAAAAACTTTGAGTTGAGGGGAAAATAAAAAGCGTTTTTGAGGCCCATAATGCCACTCGGCAAAACGAAGCTCCCCGTCTTTGTATTCATTCAGCTTATCGAACCTAGGAATATCAGAAGAGTTGGAAAACTGAATGTTGAGGGTGAGTAGTTTTTCTTTGGGGAGTTTGATATTGAATTTTTGTAGGACATCAACCTGATCGTAACCGGAGTTTTTTTGAATATTTGGGTTGCTGTTTACCGTTGGCTGAGCCACATATTTTTGGTCTTTATTTTCAGAATAAAAGGGTACTAAGCCCCAAGCATCATATCCGTGTTTTCTGTTTTCTCCCATGCGGAGGTTGCCAAACTTGGATATACTGATGCTGCTATAACTCGCCCAATTTTTAAAACTCAATTCAGTATCAAAATGATGGACAAAAGATTCATTTGCTGCATTGAAGTTGGAAGAAAAACTATTTTTGATTTTATCTTTACTATTAATTCTTGGTGTCTTGGTAAAATAATGTACTACCCCTCCCAAAGCATCGGAACCATAGCCCACAGAAGAAGAACCATAAACAACTTCAACGCGTTCGATGGCGTTGGGATCGATCGTTATAGCGTTTTGAAGATGTCCAGAACGGTAAATGGCATTATTCATTCGAATTCCATCGACCACTAACAATACTCTATTTGCCTCGAAGCCTCTTAGAACAGGGCTACCGCCACCTCCTTGTGACTTTTGAAGCCGAATACTCGGCGCAAGTAAAAGAAGATCAGCGCCAGTTTGAGGACGATTTCTTTTAATTTCCTGAGCATCGATAACAGAAACCTTTTCAGCGATCTGATTTTTTTTGGTGGGCGTTCGAGCAATGGAGAGAATAACTTCAGAAAGTTCTTTGCGGTCAATATTGAGGCTAATGATATAGTTCTTTCTCTTAAGCTCTTGCTTGTTAAACTGCTTAGGTTCGTACCCCATGTATTGGAAGGAAATGATGTCTTTTTCATCAAAAAGCGCAACGGTACATTTTCCGCTATCATCCGAAATTGTATTGCGATCTTTAGTTTGGTTGTATAAACTGACACCCGCTATAGGCTCTGAGGTAAGAGCATCAATGATGGTTACTTCCTGAGCGGAAATAAACCCAGCACAAAGGATAAATAAGAGCGTTAACTTCTTAGGAGACATCGTCAAATATTTCATTCAGAATTTGTAGCGATTTTGGTTTTGAAAAGCCAAGCAAATGTAATTCAAAATACCGTATTAGAGTTTCCAATAGTTCACGCCTTTTCGTTCGATTTAACTTGAGGTTGATATCAGCCCCAAAATTCATGCCTAATAATTCTCGGAATACAGGAACTTGACTTCCTTCTAGGTGTTGTTCTCGCGGCATACTGCTTTCAAAACAACCCGTTTCTAGGTTAAAATAAAGTGCATCCAAGGGTTCTTCGTTTGGGAAAAAGCCTAGATATTTGGTTAGGTTTATCAAGAAAACCAAATGAAAATCACTGATGTTATCGTTAGAATCTAGCCAATTTAAAGCAGTTTCAAGAAAAAGATAGAGTGCCGGATTGGTTTCTTCTTCTTGAATTGCATTTTTTAGGGTTTCTGCAAGAAATTGAACCAAGGCGTTTTTTTCAATCCTGTTCGGAATGGTTTGATAAGGCGAGATGACTTTAACTTCCTTAAGAAATTGAAGTTTCCCATTATTCTTATGATCAAAAAGAATTTCAAGCTGGGTAAGCACTTGGAATTGAGATTTGCGAATAGCCCCTTTTTTAGCGGTTAAAATCCCTTTTAAAATAAAGGATTGTTTCCCAACCAGCTGCGTATAACAATGTGCAATTAGACTACTGTCACTGTACTTAAGCGTATGGAGCACAATGGCCTTAGTCCTTACTAACATAGATTATACAACTCCTTGAGCAAGCATTGCGTCAGCGACTTTTACAAAACCTGCGATATTAGCCCCTTTCACATAGTTTACATAACCTTCTTCTTGTCCAAATTCTACACAAGATTGATGAATTTCACTCATGATGTTTTTTAAACGGTTGTCTACCTCTTCTCTAGTCCAATTGTACCGCAAGGAATTTTGAGCCATTTCGAGACCGGATACTGCAACACCCCCAGCATTAGAAGCTTTTCCGGGTGCAAAAAGAACTTTATTTTCGGTAAATGCTTGAATAGCTTCGGGAGTTGTAGGCATATTAGCTCCTTCTCCGACACAAATACAACCACCTTTAATTAACAGTCTTGCATCTTCTAAATGAAGTTCATTTTGGGTAGCGCAAGGAAGCGCGACATCACAGGGTACCTCCCACGGGGTTTTATTTGCGTGATACACTGCATTGGGGTAGCGATCGATGTATTCTTTAATGCGGCCTCGCTTTACATTTTTGATGTCCATGATGTGGCTTAGTTTTTCAGCATCAATTCCATCTTGGTCATAGATGTATCCTCCAGAATCAGAAAGCGTACGTACTATTCCACCCAATTGAATTACTTTCTCTGCAGCATACTGAGCTACGTTTCCAGAACCAGAAACCACAACGTTCTTGCCGTCTAAGTTAGTCCCTATGTTTTCGAGCATTTTTTGTGCAAAGTAGACCACTCCATATCCTGTAGCTTCAGGTCTAATAAGCGATCCACCCCAACTTACCCCTTTTCCGGTAAGTACTCCTGTAAATTCATTTGCCAAACGTTTGTATTGCCCAAAAAGGTATCCAATTTCTCGGCCCCCTACACCGATATCACCTGCTGGGATATCTCGATTTGCACCAATATGACGGAATAGTTCGGACATAAAACTTTGGCAAAAACGCATTACTTCGTTATCACTTTTTCCTTTGGGATCGAAATCAGAACCTCCTTTTCCACCGCCCATAGGAAGGGTAGTAAGAGCGTTTTTGAAAACCTGTTCAAAGGCTAAAAATTTTAGGACACTGAGGTTTACGCTTGGGTGAAATCGCAAGCCCCCCTTATAGGGACCAATCGCCGAATTCATTTCAATTCGATACCCGCGATTAACTTGAATTTCATTTTGGTCATCCAACCAAGCTACCCGAAAAAAGACAACACGTTCGGGCTCCACCATTCGGAGTAGAATATTTTGACCGTAGTAAATGTCGTTTTTTACAATATAGGGAATTACATTTTCAGCAACTTCTGTCACTGCCTGCATGAACTCTGGCTCATTTTGATTTCTTACTTGAACCTCTGCTAAAAATTGATCAATGATTTTTTTCATAAAAGGGATATTAAAAAACAAGAATACATTATAATTTGATGAAACGAATGTAGTTTTTTTGTTTCTTACTACACAAATAAAAGAGCAACAACTTCTTCAATTTTTGTAAGTGCCAACACATTGATTCCTTTTGAACTATACTTGTTTTTCGTTCCTTTTGAATTTACAATGGTTTCAAAGCCTAATTTTTCAGCTTCAGTAACGCGTTGATCCAGTTTGGAAACGGGACGCAATTCTCCTGAGAGCCCAATTTCGGCAGCAAAACAAGTTTCTTTTGGAAGTGCAATATCGTGGTAGCTCGATAAAATTGCAGCTACGACAGCTAAGTCAATTGCGGGGTCTTCGCTGCTTATTCCACCAGTAATATTCAAGAAAACATCTTTACTTCCAAGTTGGAATCCGGCTCTTTTTTCTAAAACCGCCAAAAGCATATTGAGTCGTTTTGCATTAAATCCAGTAGTGCTTCTCTGGGGCGTTCCGTATACTGCGGTGCTAACCAGTGCTTGCACTTCGATCATAAGGGGGCGAATGCCCTCAACAGTAGCCGCAATAGCATGTCCACTCATTTCTCGATCTGTTTGTGAAATGAGGAGTTCGCTGGGGTTGGTAACGATTCGAAGCCCAGAAGACAACATTTCATAGATGCCTATTTCGGCTGTAGACCCAAAACGGTTTTTTTGTGCTCTTATGATGCGGTAGATGTGGTTTCTGTCGCCTTCGAATTGCAAGACCGTATCTACCATATGCTCCAATACTTTAGGACCAGCAATAGCGCCATCTTTTGTAATATGACCTACTAATAAAACGGGTGTATGGGTTTTTTTCGCAAACTGAATGAGCTCCGAAGTACATTCTTTAATCTGAGACACACTCCCCGGACTGCTTTCAACGTATTGTGTTTGCAGCGTTTGAATCGAGTCAATGATTACAATATCCGGCTCTAGCGCTTCAATTTGTTTAAAAATCTTTTGTGTTAGCGTTTCACTGAGAATAAAACAATTTTCGTTTTCTGCCTCAATTCGCTCCGCTCGTAGCTTGATTTGTTTTTGACTTTCTTCGCCTGATACATAAAGAACTTTTCCTTTGATTTGAAGAGAAATTTGAAGGAGTAAGGTAGATTTTCCAATCCCGGGTTCTCCTCCCAAAAGCGTAACAGAACCAGGAACAAGGCCACCGCCTAAAACCCGATTCAATTCAGAATCATTCGTTGAAACTCTTGGTTCTTTGTCGGTATCAATTTCTTGAATTCGAATGGGTACCGCCCCTTTGCTTTTCGATGTTTTTGGCGCTATCCAGCCCTTTTCTTTGGGCTTCTCTACAACCTCTTCTACAAGTGTATTCCACTCTTTACAGCCGTTACACTGTCCTTGCCATTTGGCATGAGCAGTTCCACACTTTTGACAAAAAAAAGTAGTCTTTACTTTACTCATTTATGCTACTATTTAAGAGATTCAATTTTATTTAAGATCAAATCTTTGGTTACAAAATCAATGGGATCAAGGGTATATGCTCGTTCATAATTTTTAAGTGCCTTTTTAGTGTTACCGGTAATTTCATAGGCAAAACCATTAAAATAATGGCCCAACATAGTGGTGGGATAATCTTCAAGGGCCAAATCGCCTAAAACAAACAGGGATTCTGCATCTGACTTTTTTTGAGCCGCTGCAAAAACAGCCATCAGATCATTTAAAATATAGCGTTTTTGAATCCCCAATTGAGTTGATATTTTTTGATATTTTTTAACGAGGTAGTTGTGTGAGGGGAGGGAGTCTTTTAAAATATTTTCTCGGTATTCTTTTGGGCTGATTGGCTGATAAACTCTAAAAACCCCTTCAAGTGCAATTGGAATTGAATAGGCAGGGGTAGAAAATTCATCGGGAAAAGAAAACGCATCTGTAGTCAATATGAATTGCTTATTTTTTTGTTTTTTAAGTTCCTCAGTTAAAAGGCTAATGTTGTTTTTTTGTCTTCTGGGAAGGTTCCCAGAATTAGAAATATAATAATTCGTCGTTTTTTTAATGTTAGCTGCGTTTACGGTCAAAGGCTCAATAGTTTGAGCCGAAACCTCGGGTGTAATTGCAATATAGGATGAAAACATATTCGGACCATTCAGCAAAAAATAGCTCATAAAATTCGCAGACTTATTTTTTCCGATCAGCACTTTCAAGTTTGAAATTGGGTATTGAATTGAGAGTCGCTGTACAACATCCGAAACAATGAATTGTTTGAAATTAGATCCTCGAGTACTCAATTGTCCTGAGTTTTTATCTGTTTCGCAATCGCGTGCTACTTGATATGGTCCTTCTTGTCGCACTCCAACTACAATAGACTTTGGCATATAGTCGATTTTAGACAAAAAGCGAACATTAGCCACTACAAGGTCAAATAATTCATGTCCTTCCAATACAACAATTAACGGCAGTTGATCAAGGGATTTTTCTTCTATTTCGGGAATATACAAATCTATTGTTCGTGTAGTTCCTAGAACCGAAGACTCAATGGTTTCTGTTGTAATTTGCGCTTGGAGCATAAAGCTTGACAAAACCCATAGTGTTAATAAGGAGCGAATCATAAAAAAATATTTAATGCGAGCTTAAGGTACTTACTTTTTTCGATTCAACAGGGGTAAAGCAAAAAAGGAAAGACCCCCAAAGATCAACACCATGACGGTTTGAGCGGTCCACATAATCCATCCAAATGCCAGGCTAGATTCTTTTGAAATCCCGTAACTTATTAAAACCAAAGAAACTGAAAAAGGATAAATTCCGATACCTCCATTGGTAGCTGAAATGGTTATGGCACCTACTAAAAACCCAATCAACAGGGCTTCAAAAGGGAGATCAAACGTTTCGGGCAGTGCCCATTTTACGATATAAAACATAAAAATATAGAGGCCCCAAATTAAAAAGGTATGGAAAAGATAAGCCCATTTTTTAGGCATTTTCACTAAGGTCATTACACCTTCAGTAAGCCCCTCAATCAGTCCGATGATTTTAAGAGCAATAACCGATTTCGAGCGTTTAAGCTGTTTGACTAATACCCATAGTCCTAGACCGACCAATAAGATCGTGATCACTAGGGTTGTTGGGTTAAAAGATTGTTCCTTTAAAAACAACATGATAAAATCGAACTGAATCAATAGCGCAATTCCAATGACTAAAAATAGCATCATCAAATCGACCATTCGCTCGGCAATTATGGTTCCAAAACTTTTTTCAAAGGGAATGTCTTCATAGGTTTTCATTACGGTAGCTCTAAAAAATTCTCCAGACCTTGGGACACCAAGATTAGCAATATAAGTAATGAAAATCGCTAGAACATTATTCATGAGTTTTGGACGATAGCCCATTGGATGAAGCATAAAATTCCAACGGTATGCCCTAGACAAATGACTAATAATTCCTAGAAATAAAGACAGCATCACAAAACGATAATCTGCATTTTTAACAGAATCAAGGATGATTTCTCGATCTTCTGCTGTCGTATCTTTGACCGAGAGATAAATAAAAAGAACCCCAATTAAGAGTGGGAAAATAAATTTTAAAAATTTAGTTAGAATTTTTTTTTGCAAGATTACTGTAATAAGTTAGTCCCTTCGTTTGGAAATATTAGTGCAGGTGTATAGTCACGAGCTTTTTCGAATGGGACCAAACAGTAACTAATGATGATGATGACATCACCTTTTTGAACTTTTCGAGCTGCGGGACCATTAAGGGTTATTTCTCCTGAGTTTTTTTCACCTTCGATTACGTAGGTTTCAAGACGCTCTCCATTATTGATGTTTACAATTTGAACTTTCTCGCCCGGGACCAGATTTGCAGCCTCTATTAGTGCCCGGTCAATGGTAATACTTCCGATATAATTCAAATCTGCGCCCGTAACAGTGACGCGATGGATTTTAGATTTTAATATTTCTATTTGCATGCTGCAAAGGTATTAAAATTTAATGTTGTCAATTAGGCGAACACCTCCTAATTTCAGTGCAATAAAAGCCCTTGTTTTTGAGCCGTTCAAATGACTTACTTTTTCGAGAGACAGTGAATCTGCAATTGAAAAATACTCTAAATCAAAGTCGGGATGTAGGGAGAAAAAGTCAGTAACCCAAGCTTCAATTTGAGCAGGACTGTGTTTTTCTTTTAACGCAACAGCCTTTAGGAGCGTTTCATATATTATTGGCGCTAAGGCTCTTTCTTTCATGTTTAGCCTTTCGTTTCTTGAGCTCATAGCCAAGCCATCCTCATGCCGAATAATTGGACAGGAAGTAATTTCAACTGGAATTTTTTCTTGTTTTACCAATGCCGTGATGATTTGTAATTGCTGGTAGTCTTTTTCACCAAAATAAGCTGTGGTGGGTTTTAAGGCTTCAAATAATTTTTGAACAACAGTGGCTACTCCTTGGAAATGCCCTTTGCGATGAGCGCCCTCCATAGTAGTTTCGAGTTTACCGAAGTCATAGGTTTGGGATTCTACCTTAGTAGTATACAGATCATGTGCTTCTGGAGCATAAACCCAAACATTCCCTCCTAAGGATAGAAGTTTTGAAAGATCAGTATCTAGGTTTTTGGGGTAATTTTTTAAATCATTCTTATTGTCAAACTGAGTTGGATTTACAAAGATAGAAACCAAGACAAGATCATTGTCTTCAAGGGCTCTCTTAACAAGGGTTATATGGCCTTCGTGCAGGGCTCCCATGGTAGGAACTAACCCGATAGATTTAGCAGCACAATTGTTTTTAGCGAGGTTGAGTTCTTTGTACTGATAAAAAACGTTCATTTTACGAAAATATTAACAGCCTAAAAGTACTGTTTTTTCTATGGAACGGAAGAATTTTTGTAATTTTGCTAAACTTTCTAACCTAGGAAGCTAAATCAGTTTTATGCAAAACAAGAAAGTATTAATAATATCCTCGGAAGTAACACCTTATTTACCTCAAACAGATCAAGCGATCAATTCGTTTAAAATTCCCAAAACGATTAATGAGGCTGGGGGTCAAACGCGAATTTTCATGCCTCGTTATGGGATGATTAACGAACGACGACATCAGTTGCACGAAGTTATTCGTTTGTCGGGAATGAATTTAGTCATCAACGACATGGATATGCCTTTGATTATTAAAGTTGCTTCAATTCCAAAAGAGCGAATGCAGGTTTATTTTATTGACAACGAAGAATACTTCAAAAGAAAAGCAATGCTTAAGGACGAAGATGGAAATTTATTTTCGGACAACGATGAGCGCATGATTTTCTTTACAAAGGGTGTCATCGAGACGGTAAAGAAATTGAACTGGTCTCCAGACATCATTCACCTTCACGGTTGGTTTACCTCACTGTTTCCTTTATATATGAAAACCTATTTTGCTGAAGACCCAATTTTTGAGTCAAGTAAAATTGTAACGTCTATATACCCTAACGATTTTGAAGGTTCTGTTTCATCAGAATTTGAAAATAAAGTAGCTTTTGATGTTTCTGGCGAAGCAGAAAAAAGTCTTTTGAAGGAGGCTACCTATGAAAATTTAATCAAGCTTGCTACTAATTTTTCAGATGGAGTAATCCTTTCTGGGGAAAACATATCTGAGAGCATCCTTTCGAATATTGATGATAAAAAACTACCCGCCTTAACTTTTGAAGAAAGTGCACAGGAAAACGCCTATGTAGATTTTTTCAATAATCAAATCCTTTAATGCCCTATGAAATTTGAGATACCCTTCTTAAAGAATTTCTCTTTCTTTCTCCTTTTTACACTCGTTATAGTTTCTTGTAATGAAGATTTTAATACCGTTGGATACGATTTAATTTCTACTGATGATTTTGTGACAAATAAGGTAAAACTTCCCGTGTTTTCCTATCAAAATGAATTCCTAACGGATGTTCAGGTCAATGGATTAACCTTTCAACAGCTTGGCACAATTGAAGTTCCTAATATTGGGCGATCATCTGCCTATATTGCTTCTCAGCTTAGTTATGTACCAGCTAATTTTTTTGGATTGTTCAGTCCAGAAGACGAGTTAGGAGATGAAAATAATGAAAAGGCAATTGAAGAAAATGAACAGGTGATTTCGGCTTATTTAGAAATACCTTTCATCACAAACACCCGAGATCAAGATGGTGACGGTGTAATAGACAGTTTGGATGCTGACCCAGAAGACCCATCAAGTGACACCGATGGCGATACGGTTAGTGACGCATTAGAAACTCAGAACGGTTCCAACCCTTTGAGTAATGATACTGATGGCGATGGAATTTTAGACGACGTGGACACCGATAACACAGGTTATCAGCCAGAAAACAGAACCTACGCTATCGATTCTATTTTTGGAAACAGGAATGCCAGCTTTAATTTAAAAGTAGATGAGTTAACCTATTATTTGAATTCCTTAGACCCTAATGATAATTTTGAATCTCAACAAGCTTTTTATTCTTCTCGTGATTTTTATGAAGAAGATTTTGTAGGTGAAAATTTATTTGATGAAACCATTCAATTGGATTTTGAAGAAGTACGGACCAACTTTAAGGAAGACGATCCAGAGACGGATATAGACGAAACCACTCAAGTTGAAACTCGCCGTTCGCCTCGTATACGTGTTCCTTTGGATACTGCATTTTTTCAACGACGTTTTATCGATATAGAAGGTTCAGATTCTTTGGCAACAAGTGACTTGTTTCAAAAGTATATGCGTGGGATTTATGTGCGTATGGAAAATCCATCAGAGGACTTGTATATGTTACTCAACTTTGCATCTGCAAGCATCGCTGTAACCTATGAATACAATCGGTATAACGACAATGATACACCCGATGACACTACCGATTTCTCTATAGATCGTGTAGAACGAAGCTTCACCTTGAGTCCTGGAATAACAGTCAATCATCTGGAGAATTCATTAATAAACCCAGCAATAAGCCAAACCATTGCACAATCAAATGGTTCTAATAAAATCTTTGTAAAAGGGGGGATGGGATTACTTTCATCCGTTGAGTTATTAGGAAAATTTTCCGATGGATCAGCACTTTCAAAACTTGAAGAGTTACGCGGAAATGATTGGTTAGTAAATGAGGCGAATTTAGTGTTTTACGTAGATTCAACATCCGTTGAGAATTGGACTCCTGGAGATTTAATTGCTGATCGGTTATACCTTTACAACAAAAGAGATGCAGCTCCGTTATTAGACTATTTTGCAGACAATACAGCAAGTAACGAAAGAAATAAAGGGAAGTTTGTACACGGTGGAATCTTAGAATTTCAAAACGGAAAACCACACCGCTACAAATTTAGAATCACCCAGCACATCAATAATCTAATTCGGAAAGATTCGACCAATGTGCCTTTAGGGTTAGTTGTTTCTGCGAACATAGATGATGTATCTACTAGAAAAGCCAGATTAAATGGTGGGAGTGAAGAAATTCTATACCCAACAGCAGCTGTTTTAAATCCTTTGAGTACTGTTTTAATAGGATCCCATCCTAGTGAAGGTTTTGAACATCTCAAATTAGAATTAGAAGTGATTTACACAGATTTCTCAAATTAACCCTTATTTTTTATGTGTGGTATCGTAGCCTATATTGGTCAGCAACAAGCTTCACCAATTATCATTAAAGGCCTCAAAAGGCTAGAATATCGAGGATATGACAGTACTGGAATTTCTTTATACAATGGAGCTGAGCTTCAAACCATTAAAACAAAAGGAAAAGTAAGTGACTTGGAAGCTAAGCTTCAAGCCGGGGAACCCATCCAAGCTGCAATCGGGCTTGGGCATACTCGATGGGCAACCCATGGCGTACCTAACGATGTAAATTCTCATCCGCATACCTCTAATTCTGGGGACTTGGTTGTGGTGCATAATGGAATTATTGAAAACTATGCAGCATTAAAAGAAGAGCTTATGCAACGGGGCTATACCTTTTCTTCTGATACCGACACAGAGGTGCTCGTTAACCTAATCGAAGACGTTCAAAAGAAAGAAAAAGTAAAGTTAGGAAAAGCAGTACAGATTGCCTTAACGCAGGTTGTTGGTGCCTATGCCATTGTTGTTTTTGATCATAAAAAGCCCAACGAGCTAGTAGCGGCTAGACTAGGAAGCCCATTGGCCATTGGTATTGGCGAGGGAGAGTTTTTTGTAGCCTCAGATGCAACTCCTTTTATTGAATACACCAAGAATGTAATCTACTTAGAAGAAGAACACTTGGCTATCATTCGTTGTGATCGCGATATTACGATTAGAAAAATAACGAGTGATAAGGTTATAAAGCCTTACATAGAAGAGCTTCAAATGAGCTTAGAGAATATCCAAAAAGGGGGTTATGATCATTTTATGTTGAAGGAGATTTTCGAACAACCCCAAGCCATACGAGACACCTTGCGCGGACGGTTACTTTCTAACGAAGGCGTCATCACACTTTCGAGTTTACGGGAACATGAAAATAAGTTTTTAAAGGCACGACGCATATTAATTGTTGCTTGTGGAACTTCATGGCATGCTGGCTTGGTTGCCGAGTATTTATTAGAAAAATTTACACGTATCCCTGTTGAGGTTGAATACGCTTCTGAATTCAGGTACCGCGACCCCATTATATTTTCCGATGATATTCTAATTGCAATTTCTCAATCAGGAGAAACCGCAGATACACTAGCAGCAATTAACATAGCCAAAGAGCGTGGAGCTTTTGTTTTTGGGGTATGTAATGTAGTAGGTTCATCCATTTCAAGACTTACCGATGCCGGTTGTTATACCCATGCTGGGCCAGAAATTGGTGTTGCTTCTACAAAAGCGTTTACTACCCAGATCACTGTGCTGTCTCTTTTGGCATTGCGTTTAGGAATGGTAAAAGGAACCTTATCACGGTCGGAATATCAACAACACTTGGTGGAGTTGGAATCTATTCCAGATAAAGTGTCCGAAATTTTAACCCAAGAAGCGTTGATAAAAGCAACGGCAACTTCTTTTAAAGACGCCAATAATTGCATTTATTTAGGAAGGGGATACAATTTCCCAGTTGCTTTAGAAGGAGCATTGAAACTTAAAGAAATCTCATACATTCATGCTGAAGGATATCCAGCTGCCGAGATGAAACATGGACCAATTGCTTTGATCGACGAGCAAATGCCGGTAGTTGTAATTGCAACCAAAAAAGGACATTACGATAAAGTGGTCAGCAATATTTCAGAAATAAAATCCCGAAAAGGTAGAATCATTGCCGTGGTAAGCGAAGGAGACATTCGAGTAAAAGAATTAGCCGACTATTGTATTGAAATCCCCGAATCATTGGAATGTTTTACTCCAATCTTGACAACCATACCCTTACAATTGTTGTCCTATTATATAGCTGTTCAACGCGGCTGTAATGTCGATCAACCCAGAAACCTAGCCAAGTCAGTAACAGTAGAGTAGGTTTATGGGTTGATAAACCTTACCCCTATAAATGGGTGGTAAAGTTCTCAGTATCAATTATTACTACCAAACTTTGGGAATCAAATTATAGTGATTATCAACAGTATTTATTCAACAGAATTTGTAAATATAAAGAGTGTTTTCTTACCCCTATTGGGTTCAGAAAGATATCTCAAATCTTCAACGATGAGGGGTTAAAAACACCTCGTGGAAGTCCCTTTAAAAACAACCATGTTCACTCCATTTACAAGAAAGGTTTAATTCGTGAAGAAAGAATGAATAGAAAAGATATCGTAAAGGTGTCTCAACCTATCATTGAGGAGTTAAATTAAAAATTCGTTTTTGATTAAATGTAAAGTTTTTTTGTCATTATGTAAAAAATACTTTACATTTGTTGAAATTTAAAAATTATAATATGAGTTATTTATTTAGTAATAAGTTTAAAAAAACAAGTGGTGTGGTTTTTTACTTAACTTCAATTATTGGTCTTTATTTTTTAGTTACGGGTATAATTTTTGACCTTTTTACCTTAAATGTGTATTCATTATTTTCTGAGTCATTTTCTGATTTGACTTATGGTGGTGGTTGGATAGAAAATGGTTTGGGTGATGAAATATTTACCACAATCATCATTATTTCAGGTTTAATAAACTCCTTTTGTAAAGAAAAAATTGAAGATGAGTTAATCTCTAAAATAAGGTTAGAAAGTTTAACAATGTCTTTATTTATCAGTTATGGATTAGTCATACTGTCAACATTTTTGATTTATAATCTTTCTTACATGTATGTTTTGGTTTTTAATTTATTTTTAATAATTCTCTTATTTAATTTAGTATTTAAATTCAGACTATTCAGACACTATAACTCATGAAAAATAATTTAAAGTTATATCGAACAAAGTCTGGATATACACAGGAAGATATTTCAAAAAAAATTGGTGTTTCTAGACAAACAATCAATTCTATTGAAAACAATAGGTTTCATCCCTCTATATTATTGTGTTTGAAACTTTCA
>Ga0209374_1000747_pt1 | contig 34800 bp, 33 predicted proteins | sample SaaInlLV_DNA_10m_FD_184683 | JGI IMG/M metagenome (GOLD analysis project Ga0209374, IMG submission 184683) | Marine microbial communities from expanding oxygen minimum zones in the Saanich Inlet - SI075_LV_DNA_10m (SPAdes) (version 2) | ecosystem: Environmental > Aquatic > Marine > Unclassified ... | reverse complement strand
TCTCACACCCGCTGAGATAGAGGTTCGATCAGTAATATCAAACGATCCGTCTAAATACGCCGCATAACTCGTCCGGTCTTGATCTGCGGCCTGAATATCGAGGCCTCCACATTCAAAAATATTCTGCGAGGGACAGCCGGCCGCATTAGCCGCTTTTGCAGACGCCGAGTGCAGTTGATAAACCGGCAGGTTATTTGCCAGTGCCACAAAACCCAAATCACCAAACACAACAAACTTGACGTCATCGGTGTAGTAAGCGGCGCCCGCGACAAAATTAAGGGGTCCATCAAGCTCCGATGTCAGCCGGAATTCCTGCTGCGTTTGCTCCCGCTGGCTGTTTCTGCTGGCATCGTAGAGTGATGTATAAGCCTCACCTGTGTAGGTACTGGCCAGCACCTCATCCTGATCTCGCATACCCGAGATTGACTTTAGCGTGAACTGATCGAAATCAAAGGTCATCGTGAGATACAGTCCATCCGCATCAATCTGATGGCCCGCTGCGTTGTTGACCGCCTCTAAACTGTTGAATGACTGCCCCGTAACAAGCGGATCACTCCAACCGCCATCGGCGATACCGGGAAAGCCAAGAAGCGGGAATACATAGCCCTCATCTCCAGGGGTTTCATTGGTTGCCGCCACCGTATCCGACTCATCCTTAACGTACTCATAGGTGAAGTCTGCTCTGAAGAAGTCATTGGGCTCCCAAGCCACTTTGAACTTGGCGGCCAGCACATCTTTACCACCGATCTTTTCGCCGTTACCGACGCTCGGGTAGTCCGACAAGATCGCCGCGGTGGCATCGGCATCACCCGCGCAAGCCAAGCACGTTATGTCCCCGAGATTTGGCTTACCATTGGAGTAATAACCGTCGGACTCATCTTGAATGATGGCTAGCCGAGCCGCCAATGTCTCGCCAATCGGAATATTGAGGCCTAGACTGATTTTGGTGATGTCTCCATCATTACTATCATATTGGCCGTACTGTGCATCAACCTCACCGAAAAACTCTCCTAGCTGAGGCTTCTTCGTCGTGATGTTGATCGCACCACCCGTTGTATTTTTGCCAAATAATGTTCCGGCAGGGCCGCGGAAAACTTCCACCTGCTCAACATCAAACAGTTCGACAAATTGTGACTGGACATGATTGAAGGCAAAATCATCAACCGTCACGCCGACGGACGGATCTTTCGTGACCAGGATTGAAATAAAACCCGTGCCCCGAATACCCCCACCGACAGCATTGAAACCATTTTGCTGCAGAATATTGACGTTAGGTGCCAGTTCGGTGACTGCGGTCACATCGGTAATAAAAGAGTTCTCAATCTGAGTCTCGGTGAGCGTCGATACCGACAGTCCAAGCTCCTGCTGAGCGACAGCTCGCTTGGTTCCGGTCACCACAATCTCTTCAAGTGCCAGCGATGAGGCAGTGACCTCGTTATCATCCTGAGCGAGTGCCGGCATTGCCTGATAGGCGATGGCCACTGCAATCGACAGCGCCATTCTGCGGGCGGGAAAGCGCCCGGGTTGGATTTTAATCGTCATGGCATAGTCCTTTTTAGCTTCTTCTATTTCGTTACGTCGGATTGGTCCTACAAGTGCCTCGTCTGAAGCGAGGTTCGCTTGCTGAACACTAGCAAGTTTAGAATACTGCTAAAATAATGTCCGTACAAGCGGCAGAAACAGGGCTGAAAATGGCAGTAATGAATAGTTATCAGGAGAAAATCACCCGCATCAGAACTCAACTGAACGTGGCGGGTGCTGCAGGTGCCATGCTCAGCACGCAGGACCATGTCTTCTACGCAACGGGATTTAGCTCGGTCATGGATGGGTGGCTTCTGGCCGAACCTATCGCCGCAGTGTTTGTCCCTGCCAACACAACATCACCAGTGGTGCTTATCCTGCCCGAAGCGAGTGTGATCTCCCCCATTGTGTCTGAGCGCGGTGGGCACCCCATCCACTATGACCGCATTGCGACCTTCGACATGCTGAATTTTTGTGAAACAGCGCGTGCCGAAGATGCGCACCTCGCACTGCCCGAAGATCTGCTGGCGGAGCTAGGTGAGGTGATGGGGCGGATTGAGGGCGACTGCAAGCCTGACATCATTCAGACAATCGCCGCATCACTCTCCCGTCACGTTGCAAAAAATGATCTGGTTCTGTTTGATGATATGCGTGTGGCTGCTCGTGTCGAGGCATTAGGCGGCCAATCAACGGGCGACGCTCTAGAGGCCATGCTAGCCGCTCGCGCCGTCAAGACCGAGGGCGAACTCAACACGCTTCGCGAGAGTGGGCGCGTCGCCGACGACATCATGGCCTACACAATTTCGCAGTTGGGTGTCGGCAAGAGCTGGCATGAGGTCGAAAAATCGGTAGCGCATTTTATGATCGATCGCGACGTAGACCCACTTCCCGGCAGCCCGATGCTGTTCGGTGGTGCCTATGACCTGGTCTTTCGACCTGACCTGTTCCGCACGCCGGTCAGCCTTCCCTTCAAAGGCGGAGAGATCGTCATCCTCGAAACCCAGGGGCGTTACAAGAATTTCTGGATAGACATCAATCGAACCGCACACATCGGGCCCGCTACCCCCGCCTACCGGCACCAGTTCAACGCCGTACGAGAAATCTTTGAGACGATCAGCGCGCGCCTCAAGCCCGGAGTCAATACTGCAGAGATCTGTGCGTTCCATGACATCCCTGCGGCGCAGTACCTCGACCCACCTGAAAAACTGCTGGTGGTGGCACATTCAGTTGGTCTGGTCCCGCTAGAAAGCCCCGTGAGGTACCCGGGGACAGGTCTGCATGCTGCCAAAGAAGGGTTCGTGGTCGAACCAGGAATGGTCATCAGTATCGACTGCCTGTATTTCGGCAGCGGCCTGGGCCCTTCGCACATGGAAAACGTTTTTATCGTCAACGAGACGGGTGCGGAGCCGCTGTATAATTTCCCGTTAGATCTGCTAGAGACCGCCTGAAACGCGAAGCGGGTCTAGCCCGCTTGACTCAGGTGATAACCAAAGCGCGGGAACCACACCTGCGCCTCAAAACCCGGTAAGGGCTCAACAGCCAAAACCACCTGCTCATGGTCTACTGCCAACAGACGTCCCGCCACACTGCCCCGATCAGCCGAACCTGCAGAGATGTGTACGGCATGCCCTAGCCATTCGCTTAAAGGCTCCTCAACCGAGGTATCGGGCAAACGCTGCGTATAGCCACTCCTGATTGCGTCCCATGCCACTTCGATCGTCACATCCTCGCGGACACCGATACCTAAAACCTCCACTCGTTGGTACCAAGCGACCAATTCCGGCAAGGCCTCTACGAACGGGACCAGATCGGGTAGCGCACCGTAGATCATCCACACCATGCCCCAAACATGAATGTCCCAACTGTCAGGCTCTGCCCCACCTAAAAATAAACCACTCACCACCAGCTGAGCCTGAACGGCGCCAAGATAAGCGCGCACCTGACTGCAACGATCCGGGTCTGCCATCTCGAGCGTGTCAAAATCGACGTCCGGAAAGACCTGCTTTCTATCAGCGAGAAAATCTGCATTCCACCTGCTCTTGTAGGTCGCCAGCGCGGAATGCAACAGTGGGATAAACAGACGCTCCCCCCACGCATAGAGCGCCGCATCACCCAATGCACCGCGCGCGTTAACGCGTGGCTTGTCTGGCGCGAACTGGTCGATCGCCCTCGCAATCATCCAATTATCAATAAAGACATCGGCCCCGATCTGCAGCACGGGCGTGCCCCGGTAGCCGCCCGTGAGCGCCTCCACATCGGGCTTGGGTGCAATCATGGGCATCTCGATGCTGAGCCACGAAAGCCCCTTAAGGGCCATCATCTTTTGTGCCTTTTGCGAAAACGGCGAGATGTCGTATTGGTGCAGGATCAGGTTTTCCTTACCCATATTGATCACTCCTTTCAATGCTGCCAAACCCTGACGCTGTCTAATGTGATCGTCAAGGGCGCTGATATGAACCGGTAAAAAGTTTGAGCGTCTAGGCGCTGACCCGCTAAGCTTGGGCTATGAATGCCTTGGCCGCTTTTTCCCGCGTCGTGACGGATGCTACCTCTCAGTTGGGAGAATCTGACTTTGCGCAGGTATTGAGCAATGGCATTCGAGAATTGATAGCCGCCGATGACACCTCGCTGATTCGCTACCTCGACGCAGGGCCGCCTGTGATCGAGTACACCTTGCCGACAAAAAGACGGGGAAAAACGATACTGAACCGGTACGTGAAAGGCCCTTTCTTGCTCGATCCCTTTTATCGCGCTGCCGAAGTAGAAGGGCGCTTTGGCGTATTCCGACTGAGTACGCTGGCCCCCAGCGGATTCAAGGAGAGCGAATACTTTCGAACTTGGTACCACGAGTGCAGCTTTCAGGACGAGTGTGGGTTGCTGATCAAACTCAACAGCGGCTCTATTAATCTCGCGTTAGGCATGACCGATGGCAGCCGAAGATTCTCCAAGCGCCAAGTGGATCAACTTGAAGACATCTTTCCTGCAATAGAAGCTTTGGTGCGTCGACACTGGAGTGCGCCGGCACCCGTTGCTGAACATTCAGGCCTGCGCGAGCGTCTGCAGCGGGCGCTGGGGGCTTTCGGTTCCTCAGTACTCACGCGGCGCGAACAACAGGTTATCGAGCTGGTGCTGCTAGGACACAGCACCCGGCTCGTCGCCGAAAAGCTTGGCATCTCCGCCGAGACGGTCAAACTGCATCGCAAGCACGCCTACGCGAAGCTGGATATCTCCTCGCAAGCCGAGTTGTTTTATCTGTTTGTGGATGCGCTGGCGAGTGACACCGGTGACGGCACCGAAGATCCTCTGCTGGGGTATCACCATCGCGCGGTGTCAGGGCCGCGTCATGAGTGACCTCTCAGTGTAAGCCGATTAACTGATCCCGCAGTTCAGGTTGGGGGGAATCTTGATCCAGCCAAATTCCACCGAACAGCGCTCCAAAATCGCCATCGTCGATCCCGCCAATAGGGCGGCCGTTAAACCAAAAGGCACTCTGGCCTTTTACGTTCAATCCGAACACCAAATTATCGCCCCGGGCAATATCTGGCCAAATGTCATTCAGTTGCTGTAACCATTCACTCTGCTTTGGATGGCTACGCCCCTGCTGACGCCACGCCTTATCGGTCTCTTCAACCAGCTTGCTGGCTGGAATATCGCGCAGATAACGGAGCGATAGCTGGTAGGGCGCCTCGCCCTGCCAGCTCCCGCTCGGGGTGAAGAGCTGGGAGTCATAAACCTCCCAAAGCAGCACTTTCAAACGCGCCGTGCCCACCAGAGGCCAGATCTCAACAGCCAATTCCAGTTCATCTGGCTCCGTAGGCCTGACATCAGCGGACGGGCTTGGCGCACTGACACGCTCAGCCGCCGGAGGACTGTCAGCCAGAGCGACGGCAGCAATGAGCAGCCAAAGAGGTGGCAAAAGATACCGCCTCTTCATTGAGCAGGCGCCATCCTATGACTGATGCGATAAAGCAGGGGGAGAAGAAAGGCCCAAACGGCGACCAGAACTACCGCTGTCTGTGTGCTCCCCAAAGGCAGTGATACCGCCCCCAGACTCGCGCCGACCATATAATTAAACGGCACGCCTATCCCGCCCAATGCGGCCGCCAACCACAAAGATTGTCCGATTTTGGCAAAGCTGCGGTAGATGGCCGCGGCAAACACCCACCACAGCACCATAAGCCAGGCCGGCACAATGGTCGCCGTCTCAAAATCAAAGACGCCTGCTATAGTGAGCACTAGGTCAACGCCAAAACCCGTCATGGCCACCGGTAACAGGCGTCGAAATTCGACACTGCGATCAGCTACCAGAAAAAAATGGACCGCCATGGATAAAAGCCCCAAGGGCACCCATGGCTCTCTACCCAGCACACAACAAAACCAGGTGGCCTGAAACCACACCGCGTTGAACCAAAATCGATCGACCAGCTGCATAGCAACTAGATACGAAGGCCAAGAAACCCCAGATCAGACTGGGCTCGGCATGACGCCATAATGTTGGCCAGTTCGATCAAGGGCGATCGCCAGCTGATCAACAAGGAAATCGATTTCTGCTCGTTCAGTGACAAAAGGAGGCGCCATGATCATCGCATCTCCGGTCTGACGCACCATGAGCCCTTGAGTAATCGCCGTATCGCGGCAGTGCACCGCGGCGGCCGAGTCAGGCGCCAGTCGCTCACGAGAGGACTTATCCCTTACCAACTCAACGGCAGCGAAGAGCCCCTGTACACGCACCTGCCCCACGATGGCATGATCGGTTAGCTCGTGGAGCCGGCTCGCGAAATACGGTGCAAGGTCCACAACCCCCTGCTCAATGATCCGGGTTTCCTCGAGTATATCGAGGGTCGCCAAACCCGCTGCACAAGAAGCAGGGTGCCCTGAATAAGTCAGGCCATGGGCAAACTCACCGCCTCCTGACAGCAGTACATCGGAAATCTTTTGGCTGATCAGGCTGCCTCCCAGTGGCATATAGCCGTTGGTGACCGCCTTAGCAAAGGTCACCAGATCAGGCTCGGTATCGTAGGTCTCGAAACCAAACCATTTGCCCGTGCGGCCAAAGCCACAGATGACTTCATCCGAGATCAGCAAAATGTCGCGCTCATCAAGGATGCGCTTGACCTCTGGCCAATAGGATTCCGGAGGCACGATAACCCCCCCCGCACCCTGCACTGGCTCGGCGATAAAGGCGGCGACGCGATCTTCACCCAGCTCATCGATTTTTTTCTCGAGTTCACGCGCGGCGGCGATACCGAATGCGTCGGGATCAAGATCGCCGCCCTCTTCAAACCAATGCGGCTGCTGGATGTGATGAACATAATCGAGACCCATCGTTTGCTTATGCATAGCAGACATGCCGCCAAGCGACGAGGCCGCAATAGTGCTTCCGTGGTAGGCATTGTGGCGACTGATGATCAGTTTCTTGTCGGGCTTACCCAGCAGGTCGAAGTAACGATGAACCAATTTAATTTGGGTGTCGTTGGCCTCAGACCCCGAATTGGTAAAGAAAACGTGCTGGAAGCGCTCTGGTGTGACCTGACAGAGCCTTGCCGCCAGCTCCGCCGCTGGCTGGTTCGAGCACCTGAAGAAATTATTGTAGAAAGGGAGCTGGGCCAGCTGCTCCGCCACCGCATGCTTGATCCGCTCCTGGCTATAACCGAGATTGCAGCACCACAGCCCGGACATTCCGTCCTGAATTTTATTACCGTCTGAATCGTAGATATAAACGTGCTCGGCGCGGCTGACAATTCGCCCACCATTCTGGGCGTAGTCCTCAAAATCGGTAAAAGGATGAAGGTGGTGGGCCTGATCTAACTTTTTGAGTGCTTGCGTATCGAGCGTCGCGGTCATCATGCATTCTCCTGTGATGCTGTGCGACGCCGTCCCCTGACGGATTACCTTCTGCCGCATCAGCGAATATGCTCAGTATCACATTGGGAGATGGGGCTGTCAGTAACCCCAAAGGGAGAGACGCCCATGGCGCGTTAAGGCAGTCGGTAGACAGCGCGCTCCGTGGCGCGCACACTTCTGCTATCACGTAGTGAGGTTGTATGACTCTAGAACTTGTCAATGAAGCGTATCGAGGCCTGTCCTACCCTTGGGGAAGGCTGGACCACCCCGGAGAAACACCGTTTGAGGTCGCACCCGGAGTGTGGTGGCTGCGTTTTGAGATGCCTGGCCCGTTGAATCACATTAATTTGTGGCTGCTTGAGGATGGCGACGGCTGGACCATCGTAGATACCTGCCTGAATCTGGATTCGGCTAAGGAACGCTGGGAAAGTTTGTTCATTGGCTTTATGGAGAAGAAGCCAGTCAAGCGCGTGATCTGTACTCACATGCACCCCGACCATATTGGCTTGGCTGGCTGGCTGTGTGAGCGCTTTGGATGTGATCTCTACATGACCCAAGTCGAGTTTCTGACAGCCAGCCTGATTATGAGTTACACCGGCGAGCAGGCTCCACCGCCCGCCATTTCTTTTTATCACCGCGCCGGTTTTTCCGCTGAGCAGCTGGATAACTATCGCGAGCGCTTTGGCAGCTTTGGTCAATTCGCGACGCCCTTGCCTCATGACTACCAGCGATTAAGTGACCGACAAACCCTGTCGATAGGCGGCCGGTACTGGCAGATTGTTGTCGGTCAGGGGCATTCACCAGAACACGCCTGCCTGTACTGCCCAGCGCTGCAATTGGTGATTGCAGGAGACCAGATCCTGCCTCGCATTACCCCTAACGTATCGGTATTTCCCACAGAGCCCGATGGCAACCCCTTGGAATCGTGGTTGGCCTCTAACACTCGGCTACTGGATATGCTGCCCGAAGATTTATTGGTGCTGCCCGCTCACCAATCGCCCTATACCGGTGTCAGAGTGCGGCTGAACCAAATTATTGATAGTCACCGGCTCGCACTGGCCAAGCTCTATGAGCTACTGATGACGCCCAAGCTTTTGCCAGAGTGTTTTGAGTGTCTTTTTGGTCGCGCTATCGGGGACAATGAAATCCAGATGGCAACAGGCGAGACCGTCGCGCATCTGAACTACCTTTGGCATCGAGGGAATATTCAGCGGCACCTAGATAACGATGGCCGCTACACTTATCAATCGGATCCAGCGGCGCGCTACATAGACGCTGAATAAAGTTTGTGAAAGCACTGTTCAACAAATTCATAACCCTCGCTTTCCGTTGGTACTACCGTCGAATGAACCGGCAAGCTTGGGAGACACACCCTCTTCCGGACGTGCAAGTCGGCTCGATTCAATTGCCGCTGGGCGATCTCACGTTCAGTGCGAGGATGTATCACGGCCTTCCTAGCCGTCCACTCATTATTTATTTTCATGGTGGGGGCTGGACCATCGGTGACTTGGATACCCACCACCCCTTCTGCATGACCCTCGCTCACGCCACCCAATCCACTGTGATGGCCATTGAGTATCGGCTGGCGCCAGAGCACCCGTTTCCGGCTGCCCACGACGATGCGATGACGGCGGCGCAGTGGATTATTGATCACCTCAACGCACTACCACCCAATAATGGCGAAGTAGTCCTAGCGGGCGACAGTGCCGGCGGCAATCTGACCTTTGCTACCGCTGCCCGCATGCCCGACGAACCTCGACTGCGCGGCTGTCTTATGATCTACCCGGCGACCCAGCACTATCACGCAGAGCTTCGCTCTTATGTAGAACACGCCAAAAGCGGCCCGCTGACAACACCCATTATGCGCTGGTTCACCGACACTTATCTCAACGGCTTGGCCCCGGCAGACCCAGCAATTGAGATTATGTTCCCGGATAAACGCACATCGCTGAAGGGCTTTCCGAGATCACTCCTGATCACCGCTGAAAAAGACCCACTCCGCGACGATGGGAAACGACTCGCACAACGCTTAAAAGCTGCCGGGGTCCGGGTACACCATGAACACTTTGATCACGAAGCACATGGCTTCCCCTGCTCAGAGGGACCCACCGAAGCGCATCAGCGCGTGATGTCTATCGCGCGTGACTGGATTGCGGATATCAGCCGGCGCTGATCCGCTCAAGAATATCCATCATTTCTGGCTTCGTCAGCAATCGTGGTGAGAAGTATCCATCACTCTCATCCATGGCGGCATGGGCCAATACAGTCCAGTCGGCGGGCTGAATGCGGGCGTCGGTTTCTTGAATACCCACTTTAGCAATCAGATCGGTCACGGCATCGACAAATGCCTGAGCCCTAGCCGCGGGCGACGAGGCATCCGACACGCCGGTGACAACCGCCAACTCCGCCAGTGCGGTCTCGGCCTCTGCGATGCACGCTTTCAACACATGGGGTAAGGCCAGCGCATTGGCCTGTCCATGGGGAATGCCGTATCGAGCACCCAGCTGATGGGCGATGGCATGCACATTACCCACACCTACCTGATTGATAGCGATTCCGGCATGGTAAGCCGCCAAGGACATACCCAATCGCGCCTCGCTATTTTCGGGTTCCGCTATCGCTTGCAGCAACCAATGGAAGACGCCCTGAATCGCAAGGCGGGCATTTTCCTTGCGAGTGCCGCGATCCCACACGCAGATATACGCCTCAATACCGTGAGTCAACGCATCGATTCCCGTGGCAGCGGTAACGGCAGCGGGTAGCCCAGTCAGCAGATCGGGATCCAATGCAACCGCCTGAGGCAAGAGGCTCTCGGCAACAATGATGTGCTTCATCTTGGCGATCGGATCCTTGATGACCGCTCCCATTGTGGCCTCACTGCCAGTTCCGGAAGTCGTCGGTATCGCATAGACCGGAAGCACGTCGTCGGGCACTTTGTTCAACCCCACCCAGTTCTCGGGTGATTCGTCACTAGAGCGGGTGCAGGCAATCACCTTCGCCGCATCCATTGAGGAACCCCCTCCCACAGCCACAATCGCAGTGCATCCCGCGGCTCGCAGCACCTCGCCACCCTCGTTGACATGGGTAAACGTAGGGTCAGGATCAACCCCTGCATACCAATGCAGATTCACGCCGGTTTCAGCCAGCCCAGACAGCGCCCGCTCCGCCAGACCCAGCTCCTTTAGCGCCTTGTCTGTGACCACCAATATATCTGTGTGCCCGATATCCGCAATACGCCGACAGAGATCTTCAACGGCCCCGCGCCCAACATAGGAGAGGTGCACCCCACTGGCCTTGTTTCCCACCAATAGCTTGGCAAGCGTTAATTTGAAACCCCGCTTAAATTTGCGGACAGGCATGGATCTGAGCATCAAAGGACTCCCCTGGACAGGCTTATCGGGTAGTCTATCGGTTGAGCTCCGAGGACAACAGCCTCCTCTCCAACGGAATGCCGCACAGACCAATCCATTGCCCTGCTGTCTCCGGGCGGAACGCGCCAACAGGATCAACGCTAATGATGGAAAGACGATACATTGAATTCACCACGCCCGAGAGCGCCGAGGTAGTCGACGATACAGTGGGGGCGCCCGGGGACGATGACGTCATCATTTCTGTGCATCACGCTGGTATCAATCGCGCCGACTTACTGCAGCGCATGGGGCTTTATCCACCTCCGGAGGATGCCTCGCCTGTCCCTGGTCTGGAAGTGTCGGGAACCGTGGCGGCGCTCGGTAAAAATGTGAGCGACTTCGCTATTGGGGATCGGATCTGCGCTTTGACACATGGGGGTGGGTATGCGTCGCTGGCCATCGCGCGCGGGGATCACTGTCTACCCTTACCCGACTCAATGACGACCGAGCAGGGTGCCGCTCTGCCGGAGGCGCTACTGACCGTTTGGTACAACGTATTCGAGCGAGGTCGCCTGACCTCAGGGGAAACTGTACTTATTCATGGGGGTAGTAGCGGTATCGGGTCCATTGGCATACAAATGGCGCGCACTATGGGTGCTATCGCGCTGTCCACAGCCGGATCCGCAACCCGCTGCGCGGCGGCAGCGAAGCTGGGTGCCCAATATGTGGCCAATCACAGAGAGCCTGATCTTCTGGGGCAGTTCAGCGAGGCAGGTTATGCCGGCAATATCGATGTCATTCTGGATATTGCAGGTGGTGACCTCATGCAGACCAACCTAGATCTGGCTGCGCAGGACGGCCGCATTGTGTGTATTGGCGTTATGCGCGGGATGCAGAGCGAGATCAATCTCGCCACGGTGTTCATGAAGCGCCTCACGCTGACCGGTAGTACTTTGCGACGGCTCGAGACAGCCGAACGCGCACGCTGTTTCCAGTCAATCCGTGAGCACATTTGGCCAGCAATCATCGACGGCACTATCACGCCAATAGTCGACGCTAGCTACCCTCTCCAGAAAGTGCTGGAAGCACACCAGCACATGCAGTCGGGACGGCATTTTGGTAAGTTAGTGCTGGACTGCCGTCTAATTTGAGCAGGTCCGGACGGTAGCAATCCTACATATCTTATGCATCGGGTAGATCTTTGAAAAATTACACATGACAGCGCCGCCTCATACCTTCAAACACTTTTCCCGCACCGTGACTCGTTATCTGACGCCGGCACTACTGGCAACGCTGCTGATGGCCTGTGGCGCGAAAAGTGGCCCCGAGGACGCGGCCTCTAGTTGGGCCGCCAGCATTGCCAGTGCGTCGGTAGCGGAGGACCCCGCAATGGCGGGGGCCGAGAGTGAATCTCGGCCTGATGCCACACCTCAGCAATTAGCCCCGCGCGTTAATCAAGGCCTGAAACGTTTTGGGGTGATGCCGCATGTGAATGATCTCGATACGATGGTGGATCGCCGGGTGATCAGGATCCTGACAGTTTATGGTCCAGGTCGCTATTTTCTAGAAGATGGCCCACAGGGCATCGTTCAAGAATATGCGCAGAAACTGCAAAAAGTTGTCAACCAGGCCTACAAAACCGGCCTCCTGACAGTGCAAGTCGCCGTTATCCCAGTTGCCAGAGATCAGCTTTTCTCGGCTTTAAAGGCGGGATACGGCGACATTGTGATGGCGGGCACAACCATCACCGAGAACCGTAGATCAGAGTCTGCTTTCACTTCTCCAGTCAGTAAGCCACTCAAGGAAATTCTGGTCACCGGGCCGAGCGCGCCGCCTCTTGAGACACTTGAAAGTCTTGCCGGGAAAACAGTGCATGTGCGGTTATCCAGCAGTTATGCCGAGAGCATTAGAGCGCTCAATGAACGATTGATAAAACAGGACTTGGCACCGGTCCGTATTGAGGCGATGGACGAGTCGCTCGAAGATGAAGACCTCATCGAGATGGTCGATGCAGGCCTACTTCCATGGGCGATTGTTGATGATTACAAGCCGCAGATGTGGCGGGAAGTATTTACCCGCACCGTTGTACGTAACGATCTGGTGCTGCGCTCGGGGGGACGGCTGGCATGGGCGGTGCGACCGAGCAATCCAAAGCTACTCCAGTTCCTCAACACTTTCGTGAAGGACAATCGAGAAGGAACGTTATTCGGCAACGTCATCCGTAACCGCTATATCCGTGATTTTGATTGGGCCGAGAATGCCATTGGCGATGAGGAGCTCAGTCGATATCGTGCGCTGTCTTCCTACTTTTTAAAATATGGCGTCAATTACGGTATCGATCCCACATTACTGGCGGCACAAGGCTTTCAGGAATCGCGACTGGATCAGAGTGTCCGCAGCCATGTAGGTGCGATTGGTGTTATGCAGCTACTGCCCAGCACAGCAAAAGACAAAAATGTGGCCATACCCAATATTGAAGAGGTTGAGCCCAACATAGAGGCAGGCGCCAAATATATGGCCTTCTTGAAATCAAGATATTTCAGCGGCCCCGAAATAGATGAACTCAATGGCGCGCTGATTTCTTTGGCGGCCTACAACGCCGGTCCTGGGCGGATTCGTCGGTTGCGAAGAGAAGCCGAAGAAAGAGGCTATAACCCCAATCTATGGTTCGACAATGTTGAGGTGATCGTCGCAGAACAAGTTGGCCGAGAGACGGTCCAATATGTCAGCAATATCTTCAAATATTATTTGACGTATCGATGGATCAACGTCGCGGATGCCGAGCGCGCAGCAGCTAGAAAGGCCTCTGGCATCGACTGAATTTGGGATACATGCTCAGGTCACGCTAATAAGGCGCGACGTGTCCTCACACCACTGCAACCGGCCCACCGGCGCAAATCGTCGGCGCACACCCGGAGTAGGGCTCAGATAAAACAGGTCGCCATTCTCACCAGTAAACGTCGCCATAGCGCCCGCCTCTTTGGCAAGGCGTGCGTTTTCCTTCATGTGAATGGGCTCCCCATGCACGGGTATCACCAGCGCTGGCTTCAATATCTGATATAGATCGCTCAGTTCATCCTGGCAGGGATGGCCCGATGCATGCAACGGTGTCTGACTTTCCTCCGCTTCGACCACCTCTATGCCTCTGGCACGCAAACCTTGTACCAACTGCTTCAACGACTGCTCATTACCGGGGATGGTTTTGGAGGACAGGATGACGGTGTCACCGGCGTCCAGACTGAGGTCAGGATGGGTTTGCATCATGAGTCGATAAAGTGCGGCACCCCACTCTCCCTGGCTCCCCGTCGCCACGGCCAACACTTCAGAGGGAGGTAAATACCCCAAATGCTCAGGATGGATGGGCTGAAACTGGCTCTCCAGTAAACCCACCTGCTGCGCACAGCGCGCCATGCCCGAGGCGGAACGGCCCAATATGGCGAAATATCGTTTGTTTTTGGCAGCGATACTCGACAGTGTCTGGATTCTAGCGATATTACTGGAGAAACAACCCACCACCACTCTGCCCTGACAGCCCTCAATAACCTTCCCGAGTTCCCGTGCCACCACACCCTCTGAGGGAGATCGCCCAGCGCGCAACGCATTGGTGGAGTCGCAAATCACCGCATCTACGCCCTCCTTTCCCAGCGCGTCGAAGCGCCGTGCAGACCACGCAGTGCCGACCACCGGCTCATCATCTATTTTCCAGTCAGCAGTGTGCACAATGCAGGAGTCTGGTGTGCGGATCGCTAGGGCACAGGTTTCGGGCGTCGAATGGGTAATCGGAATCCACTCCAGCGAAAATGGGCCAATGGAAAGAGTACTGCCCGGCTCGATTTCAATAAGAGGTGACGGCAATACACCACCCCGGTTACGTGTCTTATATCGCAGCACCGCCGCAGCAAAAGGTGTCGCATACACCGGGCATCCCAGTGTTTCCCATAAATACGGTAACGCCCCCAAGTGATCTTCGTGAGCATGCGTCACAATAAGGCCGACCAGCTGCTCTCTGCGCGAGCTAATGAATTGCAGATCCGGCATTTGCACCGCTGGCCGCAGGGCACCCGGCTGTTGCTCAAGCGTAATGCCGCAATCGACCGCTAGCCACGCGTCGCGATGTCCAAAGAGATTGCAGTTCATCCCAATCTCACCGCATCCGCCCAGAGGCAGAAACACCACATCACTTTTCGCAATGGCTCCCATACCTGATTAAGTCGCGTCCACTACCAGCTGTAGCCCACGCGGAACTTCAAAGCCTCATCGTGATATTTTTTGCCCTCTGCTGCGCCGCCATCGTAATCGGACGAAACCTCGGCTGCCGCTTCAAATCCCAGCAGGAGAGGGAAGCGCAAACCCACCGTAGTACGAAAGATCGATTCACTCATGCTGGCGAGATTCACGATGCTGACCTGACGCAAATAGAGCGTGAGTGACCCATCCAGGAAAGACGTCTCCCCGGTGAAGTTGATATTGGCGCCAACGTAATCGCTATCTTCCGCAACAATAAAATCAGTATCAACATATGAAATACCCAATTCCGCATCCAGCTTGAGGTCATCTCGGGTAAACAGCTTTCTCCCATAATAAGGGCCCACGAAGTATCGCTGACTCACGTCGGCAAATTGGTCAGCAGTCAAGCCAAGATTAACGCCCACATAATTTCTGGGGTCAGCGAGGTAATAATCGTATTTACCTGTGAACTGCCAATTATCCGCAGTGGTCTGATTGCTGCGAAGCGTGTCGCCATTTTCGGTGATCGTACTGATATTGGAGCTGGTGTCCTCCAGGGCGCCTCGCAACGTGAAGCGATCACGGCGACTCTCGAGAGTCATCTCCAGATCAGCGTTGATTTCATCGGTATCAGTATTGCCCCTGTTATAAACAAACGCTGAACTGGCTCGGCCTGTCAGGTGGTAACCCTGCCCGGCTTCCCAGGCCTCCGGATTAGACATGCTCAGTTTTTGTACCGAGAGATTGTTCTCGCCCTCCAGCACCACCTCGCCTTCGACAAGCTGCAATTGCGAGAGCGACAACCTGCGATCATCTGTGGTGAGTAACTCTATTTCTTTCTCTGATTCAAGCGTAGATATGGCCGCTAAGGGGATCATGATCTCGCCCATCCATAATGTCGAAACATGAACGGTTCCCTCAGCAATATCCGTAACGTCACCAAAAATAATAGAATCGTCGAGCAGTACGATTCGCGCTGTCGGCAGCTGAACTTCTGGATTCAGCTGATCTGACAATGCAAAAGCAACTCCGCTCACGAAGGAGCTGTAGAGCCCCGCAAGAAGTAATAGGTGTATCCTTACGGTCGGCTGACAACAACGCATATTCATTTCCTGCTGCGGGTGATTCCGAAGTCCGGCACTCTAAGCCAACGCTCAGCGAATAGAAATGCAGGCTGATCACACTGCCGCTAAATGATTCACATACGAGATGAAAATGGCTTTTGACTACGACCTATTGGTAATTGGGGCAGGCTCTGGGGGCGTGCGGGCAGCGCGCAAAAGTGCTGAATTTGGTGCTCGGGTAGCAGTAATTGAGGAACGTGCGCTGGGGGGCACCTGTGTCAACGTGGGTTGTATCCCAAAAAAGCTGTTTGTCTACGCGAGCGAATTCGGTGAGGCATGGAAAGCGGCAAAAGGTTTTGGATGGAACCCGGGCGAGATTCCCTTTGATTGGCCGACACTACGCGATAACGCGTCACAGGAAATCGCTCGTCTTAATGCCATTTATGAGCGCCTGCTGGAAGCGCCCGGGGTAGACATTATCCGGGGTCACGGCACCCTCAAGGGGCCTCATGAAGTCGCCGTTGGCGAGCGCATCATTCGCGCTGAAAAGATTTTGTTAGCTACCGGAACCTGGCCTGTGCTGCCCAACATAAAGGGCAAAGAGCTCGCTATCAGCTCAAACGAAGTATTCAGTCTGGAGCGGTTTCCCCGTCGCATTTTGATCGTTGGCGGTGGCTACATTGCCACCGAGTTTGCGGGTATTTTCGAGGGCCTTGGGGCGTCAGTCCTGCAAAGCTATCGAAGCGACCTCTTTCTCAAAGGTTTCGACCAAGACATCCGTCGGTTTCTCGCTGAGGAGATGCGTAAAAAAGGAATCGATCTCCGGCTCAACCATCACGTTATGGCGCTGGAGCCCCACCCAACAGGTGGGATCGCAGCACACCTGAGCGATGGTGTAGAGGTGTTCGACACAGTGCTGTGTGCAACCGGAAGAAAACCACTGATTGAACACCTCGGCCTGGCAAATACCGCAGTGCAATGCACCCCTGAAGGTTACGTCGCCGTTAATCTTCAGTTCCAAACCCATGAGCCGTCCATCTATGCGCTGGGTGATATGACAGGAGGCCCCGAACTCACTCCGGTAGCGATTGCCGAGGCCATGGCCTTCGCGGAAACGCAATTTGGTCATCAACCCAAGTGCATGGAATATGACCATATCGCCACTGCAGTTTTCAGCCAGCCTCCTATTGGCACAGTGGGCCTGACCGAGGAGGCCGCTTTGGCTAACGGCCATTCAGTCTCCATTTACGAGTCGAACTTTCGGCCCCTTAAACACACTGTTAGTGGTTGCGAGGATCGCACCTTGATGAAACTAGTGGTCGATACCGATACCGACCGGGTGCTGGGAGCTCACATGGTAGGTACCGACGCTGGCGAAATCTGTCAGGGTCTGGCTATCGCGATGAAAATGGGTGCTACCAAGGCTGACTTTGACCGCACCATCGGGATTCACCCTACCGCCGCTGAGGAATTTGTGACCATGCGTACGCCCCGGTCCTGAGCAATGGACTTGGAAGTATGGAAAGTGGCGGCGCTCATTGTGGCAGGCCTGGCTGGGGGCGCAATCAATGTCATAGCCGGGGGTGGCTCGGTTATTACGGTACCGGTCATGATATTCCTCGGGGTGCCGGGGCACATCGCCAATGGCACCAATCGGCTCCCCATCGTGGTGCAAAATATCAGTGCCTGCGCTACCTATATGCGGCACGGGTTACCCCAAAGCGGGATGATTTTTTCTCTCTCTCTGTGCGCAATACCAGGGGCCGTTATTGGCGCTATCGCCGGAGTAAAGATACCCGTGGAGACCTTCAATATCGTACTCGCGGGCGTTATGGGTATGGTATTGGTGATGATGTTGAATGGTACAGGTGCGAGTCCAGCGACCGCTGCCAACGATCTTTCCCGACGCCGACTGATCTGGGGCCACATACTGATGGTGCTCGCCGGCTTCTGGGGTGGTTTTATTCAGATCGGGATGGGGTTTGTGCTGTTACCCATTCTCAACAGAGTGCTGGGGCTGGACCTGGTGACGGCTAACATCTATAAAGTCTTCATCATTTTGGTGTATACCCTTGCTGCCCTGATGGTCTTCGGCAGTCAGTTAGAATTACTTTGGTGGGTCGGTGCCATTATGGCTATCGGTAACGCTGCAGGTGGCTGGCTGGGCGCTCGACTTACGCTAGCCGGCGGCGAGCGATTGATCCGCAAAGTTGTCGTCTTTGCCATCGCAGTGATGATTGTGAAACTGGTATGGTTCCCCTGAGAAGTCATGTAGGAGTGGAGCGACAATGAAAGGATGGAACAGATACGCCGTCAGTAGCCTGTTGTCTTTGACCTTGACGCTGACAGGCTGCAGTTCGGTACAGGTCGAGTCTCAGCCTCCCGGTCGATTCAGCGCTGAACAATACCAGTCGTATAGCTGGCGGGCGGCACTCCCATCGGGCATATCAGGGTCAATGGATGAACTCTACCGGTTGTCTACGATCGTCCGCGAAGTGGTTTCACAGGAACTCGACAAAAAAGGTTATCGCAGCGTGGAATCTGACGGCGACTTTGTTATCAGCTATGCGTTTAAAGCAACTCTGGAGGCGGGTGTAGACCCTACGGCTACTGAATTTAACACCACCAGTGCTGTCATTAATCGGGGAGTCGATCCAGCCGAAGCTGCCAATGCCCAGGTACTCGCGGGTCCACGGGAAATTGCCAGTTTGTTACTGATATTTGAGGACGGGAAAAACTTGGCCCCAGTGTGGTCGGCAACCATCAGCCAGGTGGTAGAGAATCGCAACCAGCCTGATCTCGCAAAAGTGCGGCGCAAAATTGAACCCGGTGTTGCCAAAGCACTCCGCGTCCTACCAGACGCCCCCTAAACTTAAGGCTCACGGTGATAAACCTCAGGATTGGCGCACCAGGCCAATGGCAGGTCGCTCATACCTGCATTAAGGTTTTCAAGCGCTCGATGCAACATGGCGCTGCGCGTCGACAGGGTTGCGCTGCCTACGTGTGGCAAGAGCACGACATTTCTCATCGCTAAAAAAGGGTGGTGGGCCGGTAAAGGTTCTTCCCTAAAAACATCGAGTCCTGCCCTAAGACGTCCCGAACCCAGTTCATCTATCAACGCGTGTTCGTCGACCAAAAGCCCTCGCCCGGTGTTAATCAATGTTGCGCCGGTTCGCATAAGAGCAAGTCTCTCTCGGCTAGCAATGTGTCGGGTCTCTTCCGTTAAGGCCGTATGCAACGAGACAACATCAGCCTGCTCAAATACCTGATCCAAGGCCATGGGCTCAACGTCCTCGATCACCCTGGGGGTGCGATTCCACCCAACCAATTTGCAGCCAAACCCCCTCAATCGCCTGGCAACCGCTTCGCCTATAGGCCCCAATCCCACCAAGCCAACTGTCGCTTGACTGATATCCGTTCCCAGAAGCAAATCAGACTGCCATCCCTGATTCCATTGGCTCTCTCTCACCCATTGATCAGCCTCAGCAATCCGCCTAGTCGAGGCCAACATCAGTGCCACTGCCAAGTCAGCGGTACTATCTACCAGCACCCCGGGGGTATGACCCACAGGGATACCGCGCCGTGTCGCGGCTGGCATATCGATATGATCGACGCCTACCGATATGGTAGAGATGACCTTGAGCTCAGTTGCTTGATCGATGATCGTGGCACTAACAGGCGTGGAAAGTGCACACAGCAAACCCTCCGCTCCCGCCAGCGCATCAGATAGCCGCTGTTGGCTCATCGCGTCAGAGCCATTCCATGCTGCTACTTCATAGCGTGTCGCCAGCCGTTCAATGATGTCATCCGGCAACGCCAAGGCGACGACACATTTTGGCTTCATGAGCCACTTCCGACTGGGTTAGGGGAAGGCTTCTCTTCTAATTGCAGATCACTCACAGGGTTGCTGCCCTTTAGCACGGCCCAAACCACGACCAGCATCACAATGGCACTGGTCCCAAACCATGCCAGGCCAAAGTCACCGTGGGTCAGCAACGTAGCCGCGATCAACGGACCACCGACTCGACCAAAAGATGCTGATGATGCTGTTACGCCGAAGAACTGCCCTCGCCATGACGGGGGTACGACATGACTGGCAATGGTATTGAGTACCGGCAGGCATAGTGTCGCAGCCGAAAAAGTCAGCAACCCCAGCACGCCCATAGCAAGTGCTCCGGACGCGAGCGTTGATAAGAGCAAGGAGAGGCTAAAGACGATCGCGGCCGCACGCAGGACCCACATGTTGCCAAACCGGTCAGTCATACGACCCAGAAAATTACCCTGCGTCACAATCATCACGATGCCCACCAAACCGAAAAATAAACCGACCTCGTGGGCGGTCCACCCCAATCCCATGGACACCCACAAAGGAAATAGGTAAATAGAGGCGCTTACCGCACAAGTATGGAGCGCAAACTGGCCGACAAACAGCAGCACACCAGAGTGACCCAGCATCGTGCGCATTGAGGGGACAGCGTCAGAAACATCTGCGGTTAGCTCGCTCTCCCGAAGAGCGGCGGTTGAAGCCGGCTTAGGTAATAACAAAAGCGCCAAAAATGCTGCGCTCGCTGACAACACTCCCGCGACAATACAGGGCAAGGCAAAGTCCGTCTCGCTCCTCGCCAAAACACCCCCAATCACGGGGCCCAAAACCAGGCCTATACCGAAAGCCCGTCCAATCAAGCCCATTGCGCGGGAACGCTGATCAGCGGTACTCGCATCGGCAATCAGTGCGGTGGCCACCGGCAAGCTACCTGCCATCGCCCCGGCGACGGCGCGAGACAGATATACCATCCACAGCTCATTCGACGCTGCAAGTAGGAAGTGGGACGCCGCTCCGCCAAGGAGACAGATAAAAAGAATGAGGCGCCGTCCCAATCGGTCCGATAATCTTCCCCAAAGCGGTGCCACCAGCGCAGCCGTGATGCTGTAACTGACCAAAATAAAAGCAACGTCGTCGGTGCCACCACCTAAGTGCGGCGACAAAAAAGGCAGTATTGGAATCACAATACCAAAGCCGATCAGGTCGACTACGATGACAAAAAATACCAACCATGCCAGCGATTGCTGGCGCCATCGTGATAAGAAAGGGATCAAGACTCCGTCCAGCGATGGGTCTCCGGCAAGGCCAGATCAAAAAGATCCAGTACTCGGGCGACACTTTGCGTGACTACCGCCTCAAGTGATTCAGGTTTGGCATAAAAAGCGGGCACCGGCGGCGCAACAATGGCGCCCATTTCCGTCACTGCCACCATATTTCTCAAATGGCCCATATGCAGCGGCGTCTCCCTGACCATCAGTACCACACGGCGCCGCTCTTTTAGTGCCACATCGGCTGCTCGCGTCAGGAGTGACGAGGTGACGCCAGAGGCAATCTCACCCATGGTCCTGATGGAGCAAGGCGCCACCAACATGCCCAGTGTCTTAAATGAGCCACTGGCAATTGAGGCACCCACATTTCGCACAGGGTGCCACTCACTGGCGAGCGCGCGGATCTCCTCCGCTGAACGATCGAGCTCATGATGCATGGTCAGCTCTGCCGATTTGCTCATAACCAAGTGTGTCTCGATTGGAAGTGATTGGAGAAGTTCCAGCGCGCGAACACCATACTGCACTCCAGATGCGCCGCTGATACCAATGATAAGCCTCTCCATTTGGGCAATTCCCTTTCGCGAAAATAGGAGTGTACCGGCTTTACGCCGAGGTACCGACCCTGGTTTTGTTCTGGTTACTGTCGGGTGAATCCCGTGGGGGCCCACTGGAAATGTTGCCTCAATTCGGTAAAAGGTAATTCACATGAAAAAACCAGTTCTACGGTGCCGCGACTCTTGGGTGCAAGCCTAACCTGCCCGGCATCACTCTGAATCGCGTCGGCATCGCTATCCTCCAGCCAAAAAAAGTACTCGACATGGGCACCTACAAAGGCGTTGTTCACGATATCGAAAGACCACAACCCCTGATCGTTACACTGCACCTCCTTCAACTGGATGTTTTGCAATCCGGTATTGGTCTTTGGGGCGAGCACAGTGCTGCCTGAAAGTGCGTCGCTTTGGGGTAACAAACAGGCCAGCAAAACCATCGCTTGGCAGCGCCAGTGCTTTTTTACTGTCCGTTGCATAGCAGACCTCCCAACCATGGTGCCAGCGCATGCTTTATCTTCACAAAAATGACTGTAAAAACCAGATAAAAAAACGCCATATTTTACGATTTATCATATAAAACAGATAGTTAAGTTTATATCGGGTTGTAGGCCAGATAGTAAAGTTCGCTTCGTTTCTGCCGATATTTAGAGTATCGCAATGAAACAGTCACCTGAGGTAAGCCATGACGCGTGTAAGAGCCGCCGCCGCATATAAGCGAATTGATATCGAATCCGCCGTTGCATCAGCCGATAAACATGAGCTGATTACGTTGCTGTTCAAAGCACTGATCGGCGCACTGGCCGGCGTAGAGGTACACCACCATCATGGCAACAAAGACCAGGTCCGAGAATATCTAACAAAAGCCTGTCGTATTCTCGCCGGCCTGCAGGGTAGCTTGGATTATGAGCGTGGAGGTGATATTGCGGTGAACTTGGGGGAGCTCTACGGCTACTCAATCCGCAAGCTATTCGCAGCGAATGTGAATATTGAAATTGCGCCAGATAACGTCGCAGAAGTGAAGAGCTTGCTTGAGCCCATTTCTGAGGCATGGCAGAACATGGATTTGTCCAAGCCGCGGCAATTGATGGCGGTCTGATAGTTAAAAAAACGCTTCGTGGCTATCGAACCACCAAAGTCAGCAAGAATTGGGAAGAAAAAAAGCGCCGAACAGGCGCTTTTTTTTGTCTTGTTGAAAGCGTTAGCGCAAGGAATCCAGAGCAGGCAAGCACCCTTTAACGCCGGCAGCTTCGCACTGAGAGAGCACAAAAAGCGCGTCACTCGTTTCCAGCTCATCAATCCGCATTGACGCGGCATCGCGGATTTCCTGAGCTTGCTGTTGCCCCTGCATCAAGCCAAGCGATGCCCAGACATAGGCCTGCCCGGAGCGCCGCTTCACATCGGTCCCATCCAAGAGCATGAAAGACAACATGTACTGGCTATCGGCATAGCCTTCTATCGCTGTTTCCCTAAAACCCTCGAACGCCAACCGCCGGTTACGAATCTGCCCTTCTCCCTCAAAATAACTCAGCGCAATCATGTACCGGCTTTCGATGAGGCCCTCGGCCGCCGCCTTGCGGAAGTGAATCAAACCCTGAGCCCAGCTCTTTGCAGCGCCGCGACCCTCGACATACATCATGCCCAGATTGTGATTCGCTTCCGAAAGCCCACCATCGGCGGCACGTCGATACCAGTCCATGGCAACATCGTACTGCTGGGTGACGCCTAAACCTTCCTCATAGAGGTAGCCAATATTGTGCTGAGCCTGAGGATCTCCCGCCGATGCGAGGTCGTACCAAGCGCGCATTGCGGTAGCGTAGTGCTGACGATCCATGGCAGCGAGCCCTGCGCGGAGCTGGTCCTCTCGGTTATCGGCAACACCCAACAGTGGCAACCAAAAAGCCGCACAGAGCAAAATGCCTCGCCTAATTCCGCTCACGACCCTTGACCTCTTCCTGGCGATCCAGCGTGCCGCCCAAAATAGCACCCTCACTGATACAACCAACCAAGGCACCTGAATCATCAATCACCGGTATGGCCTCACCAACAAATTGGCGCGCAACGCTCAGAGCTTGCTGCAGATCATCACTGAGTTTGAGAACCAAATAATCGGCGTTAATCAGGGAGGAAGCGGCACTGTTCTGTGCGGCAAGGGCGGTAAGTATGGGCACCACCCCTAGCAGCTTGCCGTCGGTATCCACGACGTAGGCCTCCGTTCTGTTCGACGCCCGCAGGTGCGCCACCATTTCGTCACCGGTAGCAGCTTCGCTGACCGGTGTGATGACCTCGACGTCAAGCTCTGATACCGAGATGTCCTTAAGTGACAGAAACTCCCTTCCCTGACGTAGGTCAAAACCACGCATGATCAGTTGCCGGTCAAAAAAGGAATAACAAAACAAACGGGTCGATATAAATGACGACATCGATACGGCGAGTATGGCCGCCACTGCAAACTCGTAGCTACGGGTAAATTCAAAAACAATCAGTACCACGCCGATTGGTGCACCAATGACGGACCCCGCCACCGCCGCCATCCCCACAACCGTCAGCATAACGACGGCCGATGGATCGTACCCAAGACCAACAGCAATAAAGCCTGCCAGGTAACCCAGGGACGCACCCAAAAACAGCGCCGGTGAAAACACACCACCTACAAGACCCAAGCCAATACACACTACCGTCGCGGCAAGCTTGGCCAGCAGCATGAGAACCGCCTCACCCACCATTTTTTCGCCGGCCAGCAGGTCATTAACCGATTGCGTGCCCAATCCAACCGCCTCCGGCACCAACATGCCTATGATGGCCATCAGGGTTGCCGCGAGAAGGACCATGGCCAGGTCATTATTTCGCGCCTTGGCCCAGGCTGCGGTCATGAGTAGCGATCGCATAAAGACAATAGCCAGAAGGGCAGCACAGGCGCCCAGCCCAAGCACTATCGGTAACAATCCCCAGTCCGTACCCACGGCTGTAACGGAGTAGGGCGATACGCGGTCAAAAAAGAGGGGGGTCACGGCTGTTGCCACGATTGCAGAGACGGTAATGGGTGCCACAGCGCGAATGGCAAAGTGTCTGAGTATGGCTTCCGATACCAACACTACTGCCGCAATGGGTGCACCGAAGCCCGCTGAAATCGCAGCCGCCACGCCGCAAGCGACATAAATATCAGGGGTCAGCCTGGTGGGAAACAAGGCCCGCACTTGTGCCCCGACCGACGCGCCAAAATGCAGCACTGGCCCATACTGCCCTACCGACGCGCCGGCACTGGCTGAAATAAACGCTGCCGTTGTTGAGATAAATCCCTGGCGCGCAGGGAAGGCCGCATCGGGGCGATGAGCACCCAGAATGGCGTCCGCAGGCCCGTGCCAGCGGTCCATTTTAAAGGCTTGCTTGAGACCATAAATGCAGAAAGCACCGATAATGAGTGCGGCCCAGCGAATCAGGCCCGAACTCAAGACACTTTGACCCGCCATTTGCTGCCGGATCAAACCGTCGATAGCGCCCACACCCAAAACAAACAGGTTAGCGGCGAGACCGCCGAGTATGCCAATCACCACACCGACAAAAAGAACTCTTAACAGTTCTAACCCCAATTCTTTCGGTGAAGTGTTCAGGAGTAACATTTGAGTGCCGCCGTCTTTTTTAGGGTCTCCACCGGGTATTCGGCTTGGTGTTCTCTGATATAGCGATCAAAACATTGCTTGCGCTGCGCCTCGGTCGGTTCTTTCTGGGCGCAAGCCCCAAGGGCCAGTAACACGGCCGCCTTTATCGCCACACTCACTCGCACTCTTTCACTGCTAAAGCTCATGATGAGACGCTCCCCTCAGCCGATGAGGCCATATTGGCCTCATCAAGGACGTTGCCCAATCGAATCATCGCGCTCGCCATGGCATCCTCGACGTTCGCGGCAAATGAAGCACGCTTATCAACCGCCATCTCATATTCGGTAATCAGCGTAGAAGCATCCTGTGTCAGCGCATTGAGACGGGTTTCGGTTTCCTCCGCATCCTTGCTCGCACTGAGCAGGGCATCCTCCAAATTACGGGTCAGCTCTTCTTTTCGGCGCTGGATAGGTTCTAATCTGCCCGAATACTGTCGGTCGGCCGCCCTCTCTGCTTCCGCCATTTTTTGGTCCAATTCTTCAATGCGACGGCGTTGGTCTCTGATGGCCTCTCTCTGCTTCTTCATCCACTCGATATACTGATCAATTGAGTCCTCGTAATCGAGCTCCGCATCCGATTCTTCCGATGCAAAATCATTACTGGTAAGTGACTGCAGCACCGTTGCAGGTGGTTCCAGTGTCTCGGAACCCAGCTTTTTTATGAGCTCACTGGCTTGATCTGCTTCTAGCTGAATCTCGGCAATCTGACCTTTGATTTGTTCTCCCTTTTCTAGCGCAATGGTACTTTGCTGTGCACTGACATTGGCCAGCTGGGTAGTGAGTGAGCCCAACCACTGGTTTTCGGTACCCGATAAATCATCGTCACACGGTTCGCCACGAAGACCGGCATCAATAAAGGTAATACAGCGTCGGGAATCGGCTAATCGCGTGGCGCCTAACTCAAGTTCGGCACATACATCGCGGTAATGCTTGAGTGTTTCCAATTCACGGCCAAAACACGTATCCAGTGCCTGCAAGCAGCTCGACGTCACATTACCGAGCGCCCCAACGAATTCTCTCATGTCATCGCCGTACTCACCAAAGTGCTCGGACGGATTACTGGCGCGTTCATCCTGCACGCCCTGTCGGGCCACAGTGACCGATCCAATCAGTTGATCCGCATGGGCAATCGTGCCCACCAGCTGCTGCTGGGGCGTTATAGACGCTGTTGACGCCTCATCCTGCGGTGACGCGTCTTGCGACAGGGCGGGCTCATCAGACGCTTCAGCTGCAAACGACGCTGACTCGGGCGAGACGGCCTCAAGAGGCTCCGCTGCAGCCCGCGCACCCTCAATGACGTCAAAAGCAGGGGCATCAGCCGCCGAGGGTTCAAGGCCTTCCTGCTGCTCCTCTTCAAGAGTCGCTGTTGAAGGCGCTTCAAAGCTCGCCGCAACGAAAGGCGCTCCTGCTGGATCGGCCTCAGTCGTGGATATCCCCTCTTGATTGCTAGGCTCATTCCACTCAGGTGTTACCTCGTCCGCAGAAAGTACGGCAGCCGGCTCAGCGATACCGCCTTGCCCTGGAACCTCCCGATGCGCCGACAGCATGGTATCTCGTAGTTCCTCAGCGATAATGCGCAACGAAATGCTTTGCTCTGCGAGATCCGGTGTATCCTCGATAGCCGCGAGACAATTATTCAAAACCACCGCGCGATCTGCCATACCTGCCTCATCACCCGTCATCAGGATGGCGTGCAGCACTTCGTGGCGAAAGGAAACGAATCCCTCTGACAGCGGCGACATCCCCTCAGGAATTTGACACAGTGCTGCCCCTACCGCCCTTAAATCCGCGTCGCTGTCAGCGTTGATCAGCGCAAACTGATCTGTCACAGCCTTGATCACGTCACTCATGGTGCCCCCCCTGTCCACTGCTCCCTGAGATTGTGAGGAGGGCTCCTCTGGGGGTGCAATGTGCTCTTCAGAAGAAACCGGTGGCGCCGACTCCTCAGTGGCGGTGTCTTTGTCGTCATTCGATGACTTACCAAACAAACCGAAGAGCTTCATAGCGCGCTTTATCCCCCAGACAGTGCCTCACAATCTGCCTCCGTGACATCATAGATCTCAGCCTGTGATGTAGGCAAACCCTGATAACACACTCTGACATAGCGGAGCTTGCTCAGTGGGTCGGTATACTCACTGCCACGGCGCGCATAGAGATCGAATCGGATGACACTGTCACTGATGCCACTTTGTAATATCAGTAAGAGACCCGTTTGCCCCGAACCTGTCGCTGCGCCGACCGACACCGCGTAACCATCCTGATCAGACAGGTCACAATTATCGATCGACATGCCCTCCACCGGGATGATTGAGCCATCACCCTCAGTGGCCGTAATGAATTCAGTGTCGTAAGGAGACAGCGTTGCGGCCACGCCGCAGCGAGGCACTGCAAGATCATAGCTGTCACCCGCGATAGCACTTTGCGCCACACTCAAATAGTCCAAATTCTCAATCAATGATGACCGATATACGCCTGATAGATCGAGGTCAGGTGACACGTAGGCCTCACCCGCCACTGCAAAGTCGATATCGAAAGTGTCACCTGTTTGTTCATAAGAATAGGTTAGGCCCAATGCACCGGTTTCTTTATAGGTCACCAACAAGTCGGTCACCGTGCTAACTTGCAGCTCCCCATCAACCAACTCTTTGCAGAGGCCGGACCCTGAGGCCTCATCACCACTCACCACCACATCTGCCACGCACAGTAGGTTGACAAACTCCGTCTCATCGGTTGCTTGGGCGTGCCAGAAAAGCGTACCCGAGCGGGTCAGGACATAATTGTTTTCGTCCGTCTCGGTGACCTGACTCCGACCCATGGTCAAAGAGAACTCACTCTCACCGCCACCCCCATAGCGGCCCCCAAAATTAGCATCGATGTAGAGAGAAACTTCGTCCTCCGCCGTGGCGCTCCCCTCAGAGGCGGTCACTTTCACGACGTAGGTGCCGGCCAACAACGCCTCTCCCGTAATCGTTTGCGCCTCTGCATCATGGGTTAATTCGACCGGGCCATCGTAGGTTACCGAGGCGCTCTCTACGTTATCGCCACTGAGGGTATAACTGAGGGAAACGCCTTCGTCCGCGCGGTACTTGGTCTGGCCGCTCAATTCAATGACGAGCTGGTTGGCTGGCGAGCCACTGTCCGCATCGGAGCCCGACCCTGAACTGGAATCGCTGCCCCCCGAACCGATACCACAGCCGATCAATAAACTCGTTAAACAGAGTTGCAAGAGCCAGTGCCACCGGCGCACACCACCCCTTCTCGGTCCGGCGCTCTGGACTTGACCGGCCACTGGCATTACTCCTCTTCTAGACAAACGTAGCTTTGTAACATCACCATCTCTTTATCTCGTCGGTATTTTGATGAATCCATAAACCACACTACGAGATAACGATAAGTCTTGTACTCCTTGCACAGCTGCACTCCCATAGCCTCATAATCGAGACCCGCCTGGACATCGGGCGAGGGCCAGATTACCAGCGCATCATCGGTGATATGCGCATCATCAATCGTTGAAACCGATGCAACACGCTCCAAAAAGGCCTTTTGCGCCTTTGATTCGCCGAAAGCCGCCATAGCGACCAAGCTCAACGCCACGCACGCAGCCGTTTTTACGTAACGTGATCGAAAACCTACTTTCATCCCGCTTTCCCCTTCACCGTGATTTCAATACGTCGGTTTTGCGCACGGCCAGTCGCACTGTCATTTGACGCAATGGGTACCGTATCGGCATAGCCCGTAACAGTAACGGCACCGGGCGCAATAAAACCCTCGCCAACGAGATAGTCTGCCACTGAAGCAGAGCGCGCAGCGGAGAGGTCCCAATTCGATTGAAAGCGCTCACTGAAGGCGACGGGCACATTGTCGGTATGACCTGCCACCGTCACCTGACCCGAACTGTCGGCCAAGGCCTGACCCACGCTGGTTAACACCGTATAGAAGCTAGTGCGTAAATCAGCGCTACCACTGACAAAGGCGCCCTGATCAGCGAGGGAAATCTTGACCTCATCGTTGATTCGCTCAACGTTCACTTGGCCGTTGGCGATTTCAGTGGTCAGTCGACTGCGGATTTGCTCTAACTCACTCTGGGCAATGTCCTCGCCCTCGGTGCTTTCAGACCCCGATGCGCTGTCGAAAGATTTTGTCTGCTCAGAGGGTGAGCGTAGCACCTGTACTTCTGATACCACCTCGGCCTGTGCCTGAGCGACCTTGGCAAAAACCGCCACCGTGTCCTCATCGAGGCGCTGCCCTGAGCCCAACCCCGCGTCCCCTTGATTCTCGCCGTCCTTTTGGTTGGGCGTCATCACGACACTGATCTTGCCGTCCGTCTCGGTCACCTCAACCTGACCACGAGTGATTTCCTCCTTTAAAGCGCTGCGCACTTTCTCCAAATCAGTCGAATTGGGCGTATTGGAAGGCTTGTTAGTGATTTTTAATTCGGGATCGGGCGGCTGCTCCTCATCTGTGGTCTGTTCGCTAATGGTCTTCAGCGCTGTGGGTTGCACTTTGGCCTGCGAGAATTGGTCGGCGATGATATTGTCGGCGGTGGGAGGTTCCACAACCGGCACCACGCGCTGAACACCCATACTGTCGTTCATGGAACCACTGACTTCTTTAAACTTGGGCACGTTCATCGCCGCAAAAGACAACAGCAACACGAAAAAGGCCATCAGCAACGTGGCCATGTCAGCAAAAGTCGCCATCCAAGCTGGCGCGCCGCCGGCGGGACATTTTGGGCACTCTACTGGGGGCAGTTCCTCAGGCGGTTCAGGGGGCGGCCCGAGCGGGACCTCCTCTTCCTGAGGCGCGGCAACCTCTGGCTCTTCAGGTGCGCTTGCCTCGGCCTCAGTGGCCTCCGCTACATCACCCTCGACGCGCTCGTCATCTTTGTTGTCGTCTTCAGCCACGACTCATGCTCTCCACACTCAATTGTCGTCCACGATCACTTCTATACGGCGGTTTTGGGCGCGCCCATTGGCCGTATCGTTACTCTCGAGCGGTCGTGTATCGGCAAACCCCGCAATCTGCACATTACCGCCCTCTAAGCTAGTGGAGGTCAGCAAAAAATCGGCGATAGAAGCGGCGCGCGCAGCAGATAAATCCCAGTTGGACTTGAATCGTTCACTGAAAGCGACCGGGACGTTATCCGTGTGCCCCTCAACCATCACGCTACCCGGATACTTGGCAAGGCTATTGCCCAACCGCGTTAAGGTAGGCCTGAAGGCCTGACGTAAATCTGAAGAGCCCGAGGTGAAGCTACCCTGACTCGCGAGGCGAACAATGATCTTGTCACCGTCTTTTTCGACCTCGGCCAAGCCCGAGGCTATCTCTTCGGACAAATCCGCGCGCAAACGATCGTACTTTGACATACCTGAAGAATCGCCACTGCGTGACTGGCGCCGGGTGGCGTTGGCACCGGTCTGATTACCCTGAGCCTGGTCGGCAAGATGAACGCCTACCTTGGAACTGAGCTCAGCTGAAACTTCAGCCACCTTGGCAACGGCATCCAGGGTTTCCTGAGCCACTTGCCCACCCTTACCTTCTCCTTCGGTACCCTGTTGCCCACCGGCGGACGCAGGCTCCAACAAGGTGACCTTGATCTCACCGTTCTCAATACGAACGTCGGCCATCCCTTTATTCAGCTCTTCTTCCAGCGCCTCTTGCACCTGCTGAAAATCGCTATCGAGTGGATCTTCGTACTCGCCTTCCTCGGTTTTCTTTTCAATGAAATCACCGCGAACAAAATCCGATTGCTGCTCCTTCACATCCATCACCGACCGCTCAGCAACTGCAGGCGTGAAGTTCTCGACCATAATGCTGCGGGCCATGGGGATCGTGACTTTAGGGACAATTTTTTCAATACCAAATGCCATCTTCAACGAACCGGCAACCTGTTTGAATTTCGGAACCTCAGTTTCTGCAAAGCTGAGGAGCAATACAAAGAACGCCATCAGCAATGTGGCCATGTCGGCAAAGGTCGCCATCCAGGCAGGGGCTCCGCCTCCCTTGCATTTCGGGCAGTCGTCTTTTGGCTCTTCAGGCAATGGCGGGCCGGGCGGCGGCAGGTTGGCCTCTACAAGTTCTTCGTCATCGCCAGCCTCAGTTTCAGCTTCGGTGGGCTGAGATTCAGCCTCTTCTGAAGAGGCTGTATCTTCGGCTTCTGTGTCTGTTCCTGCCGCTTGCTCGGCAGCAGAATCGATCTCCTCTAGGTCGGCTTCAACCTCATCAGGGGACGCGGCGGTAGCTGCTTCTTCGGCTGCTGCGCTAGAAGCGTCTTCAATAGAGTCAGCAGCGTCTTCAGCTAAGCCGCTTTCCTCGGATTCCTCTGGGAGGGATGGCGCCGCGTCTGCAGGGGCGTCAGCAACACCATTACCCTCTACGGGGGCATCCGGAGCATCAGGCTTAATGTCATCTTCGTCAGCCATGGCGCGCTATCTCAGCGAGGACAATGGATCGGGATCACGCCGCCGCGATCTTTTCGCGACTCTTGGGTGATACAAAGGAGGCGAGCATGTCACCCAGTACTCTAGGGTTACCTCCCTCCTGCATGAACAGCACACCTTCAATAATCAATTCGTTATTGGCGGCCTCCAGCGCAGATGCATTCTCTAGCTTCTGTGCAATCGGCATACAAATAACGTTGGCCAAGATAGCGCCATACATCGTGGTAAGCAGTGCCACCGCCATCGCAGGGCCAATCGACTTGGGGTCCGACATGTTACCGAGCATGATCACCAAACCTGCGAGGGTACCGATCATGCCCATGGCCGGCGCGATTTCGCCCCAGGCACTGAAAATTTTGGCGCCCATCTCGTGGCGCAGCTTCATCATGTCGTTATCGCGGTTAAGTGAACTCTTGATAATCTCGCCATCGGTACCATCCACCAGCATGGAGACCGCCTTTGCCATAAAAGGGTTGCTAATGTCCTGGCCCTCGAGGGCGATCATGCCGTCTTTACGTGCAATGTTCGCCAGCTCAACGATCTGTGTGATCAGCTCTACAGGGTCATCGATCTTTCTCGAAAACGCCTTGCCCATTACACCTATGGCACCGAGAAACTCACCTAAAGAGCATCTCGCCATCACCACCGCAATAGAGCCCGCGACCACAATCAACAGTGAGGCTGTATCAAGAAACGCCGGCGCGTTCTCAGAAATAGCCATAAAAATGAGGCCAAAGGCCGCCACCAAGCCGACTATTGTTGCAATATCCATGAACCGCTCCTCGCGTGATGACCTAGATGAAGTGTGTCGTCGCCTAATATAGCAAGTCCATTTGTTGTCTTCCTAGGACAACAAATGGCGAAATTGGCATTGTTTGCCGCATCAAATCCCACAGGCGCGGCTGCCACCACTTCCATAAAGGAAAATATCGGCGCCGTTGGGCAAAGCTTGACCCTCACGACACACCGGTTAGCATGGCTTAGGTGGCGCCCAAACCCACCCCGATGTGATAGCGTGTAGAGATGTAAAGCACCGTCGCTACCAACCGATAACACAAGTAACAGGTGCAAAAGCAACGGGGGGAGACTGGCAGGTCAGCACCTGTTGCTTCTGATTACCCCCCATTTAAGACTGCGGCCGCTTAAGGGCGGGCGCGAACCCACAATAACGTTGGGGATGCTCGTGAAGCCAAAGTTGAACAAAACGCTGCCTTTCGCCCGCGGGGCAGGCCTGACACTCCTCCTCCTCCTGCTGGCGGGTTGCGGTGACCAACGCAATCAACCTGAGTGTGGTGATGTGATTAAAAGTCGCCTCGATAAGCACGATTTTGAAATTCTTGATGGGGGGGTCGCGCTGCACAAACCGACCGGTTTAACGGTGACACAGTGCGCTGTAGGCCAAAGAATGAGCAACTACCGGTGTCGCGGTGAGTCGTTAAAGATGACCTGGGATGAGGCCATGGCTTACGCTGAGGAGGTCCGGGAGAAAACCGGCGAGCCTTGGCGGCTTCCAGAAAAAGGAGAGATGCCCGAGTTTTTTGAAAGTCAATGCATCAACCCAGCCGCAAATCCGTATGTCTTTCCTGATCTGGAGGTGGCGAACTTCTGGACTGCCTCAAAGGGACTTCATCAGGATCAATTCCGGTGCTCAGCCTATACCTATCAGGGCCGCGTTTTTTGTCGGCAAATACGAAGTCTCCCGCAACCATTTTTACTCGTTAAGGGCGGCTGATATGCCGGAACTGGGGCTGATGATGTGGTTATGCCGCCCCATTGGTAACCTGATGTAGACAAAGCTGACCTTGGACTCATGCGACTCCGAAGCTCCTGCTACTAGACTGCGTCTCTTTCACGCCAATTTTCACACCCATTTCGATCATCGCGACGAGCAATAGTGGGTTGTTATTTCGATGGCGGGATAGGCTTTGGCACAAATCTGCGGCACTGCTTCCCATCTGCGCGGAGCACCTCAAGGCACGGGAGGTGCTTCGACTTAAAGCCCATCACCTCACAGGCATAGGGGAAGGACTTGCGGTGGGTAATTTTGAAGTAGCGACATTGCCAGCAGTTTGGCTCACTCGCCACCGGCTAAGTCTCGATCTTGACGGCGCGAAACATCCTCTGCACGCACAGCTTGGTCTGCCATCTCATCGAAGCGCGCTTTCGCTTCTGTTAAGGCCTGCTCGCGCTTACGGGGCAAGTAGTATTCCTGATATGCACGGTAACTGACGATCGCAACCAGCGCCGCCAAGCATCCCCACGACAGCAAATCTATGAGCTCCACCCTCGCAAACCAAGGCACACTGTTACTACCGCCATCCATCGTGCTCGCCCCGACCAAGGCGAGCAATGGCACGGCAAAAAGCAGATAAGTCCTAATTATCTTGCAGACGGTGCAGTCAGTGCCACTCACTCGATGTCACCTTCCATGCTGGTTCGTGATGCCTGACATGACTTCATTAATTTTCTCGCGGCCACTCCTATCGAGTGGTAATAGTCTGCCGATAACCTCAGATTCTCCTCAAGGCTCTGCACGGAGCCAATGGCTGCAGTCAACGCGAGTGACTGGCTCGAAGTATAATAACGAAGTACTGGGCACTCCTCATCGAAGATCAGTTTTAGGCGCTGTTCCAGCAAATCGATCACCGTCACATCGTTATCACCAGACTCAATGGAACCGAGGCAGTAACTCTGAATCTCTTCACTGATCTTTGCGGCGTGATCCAATCGCGCTTCGGTATCTGCGAGCGCCTCCAAGACTCTCTGCACCCGACTTTCTGAAATAAGCGATTTAGATCGCACATCGATTTGGTATCGCTCCCCTGAATCCTCAGTGACAAGTGGGTGTTTCGAGAAAGGGATATGATCCCACCCCTCCAAAAAAGCACCCGCGGCGGTAGCATTAATCAACTTCGCCTTATCTTTAAAAGTCTGCGCCACATTTTGAAACTCTCCGATGAACGAAAAGTAGTTTGGCAAGGTCGGCAGCATTTCGCCGTTGATACCTTTACACGTCAAGTGGATCTTTTCTTCACTCTCGGAGGCCGCGTCATTGCC
>Ga0209374_1000741_pt1 | contig 35097 bp, 26 predicted proteins | sample SaaInlLV_DNA_10m_FD_184683 | JGI IMG/M metagenome (GOLD analysis project Ga0209374, IMG submission 184683) | Marine microbial communities from expanding oxygen minimum zones in the Saanich Inlet - SI075_LV_DNA_10m (SPAdes) (version 2) | ecosystem: Environmental > Aquatic > Marine > Unclassified ... | reverse complement strand
TAAGTAATAATTGCATCAAAGTTAAAGCACATCTCTTTGCTGTTTCCTTGCTGTACTTGCCCTCCATTTTTTTGTAAACTAAAACTAATATTGTTTAGATCCAAATCAGACTTATCAATAAAATTTCTACTAATTTGTGCTGAACCATCAAAACCTTTTGCTTTCTCCCAAGGTAAGCCTTTCGATTTGCATTTATCTTGAATATCTCTTGCAGTAAAATCAATTCCTAAGCCAATTTGGGAATAATATGTGTGTGCAAATTTTTCTTCAATATATTTTCCTGTTTTATTTATTCTTATTACAAGCTCAACTTCATAATGTATATCATTAGAAAAATCAGGTATAAAAAAAGGATGTCCTTTTGGTTGTATGGCTGTATCAGGTTTCAAAAAAAATAAAGGTTCACTAGTAATATCATTTCCTAATTCCTTAGCATGATTTACATAATTACGACCGATACAAATAATTTTCATGTGTCAATTTTTTAATCTGTTTCCTTCTTTATCAAAGAACTTATTTATTTCAATTTCAGTTTTCCATATACTTAATCCAAGAAAAATAATAAGAAAAATATAATTTACTAGAAAAAAATCTTCACTAGTGTAGTTTAAAATCATTCCTAAAAGTTGAAATATAATTATAGCTAAAGAAGCTTTAATCATATACATTGCACTTACTTTATTTGCAAATCCCCAAATATCATTATTGTACATAGTTCTTGTTGTTCTGTATCCGTAAATAGTACTGATTTTTTTAGGTTGGTATTTTGAGAAAATAAAACTAAAAAATAATATTAAGGGTCCGTATGCGAATTGCATTGAAATTAAATCTGATGACATTAGTTTTTAAACTTTTTTTCTAACTTCATTTTTGTTGCAAAATTATTCATTATATTTTTTGTGTACAATGGGAAATCTGCTTGTTTTATCCATGAGAAGTATCCGGGGTTATCATTCCATATTTGTTTTAAGGTTATATCACGATACTTACCAAAACTTAAAACTTCTTCTCCTTTTTGGTTATACCTAATAAAACCAGCTAAATCTGCAAATTTTCCACCTCTTTCAGAGAAATCAGAAAGAAAATCAATGTTGTTTTCTAATTCAGAATATTTATCTAGCTGTGCTAAAAGAATTTCATATGTAGCATTTGTATCAGCTTTAGCAGAGTGCGCATTTGTTAGCTCTTTATCACAATAGAATTTATATGCAGCAATTAGTGTTCTTTGTTCCAGCTTATGGAATATATTTTGAATATCAATTGCTTTTCTGTTTTTCATGTTGAATTCTATTCCTACTCTAAGAAATTCTTCTGCTAAAAGAGGTATATCAAATTTGTTAGAATTAAAACCTGCAAGATCACAATTCTCAATTAATTTGTAAATATCATCTGCGAGTTCAGAAAATGTAGGTTCATTTACTACTTTTTCATTTGTTATTCCATGAATTAATGTCGTTTCTTCTGGAATTAGTACTGTTGGATTTACTAGCCATGTTTTACTTTCTTTATTTCCATTAGGAAATATTTTAAGTATTGAAATCTCAACTATACGATCTACAGCGACTTTAATTCCTGTAGTCTCTAGATCAAAAAAGACTATTGGTTTATTAAGTTGTAAAATCATAAATAAATACTAATTTTAATGCAATTTACCTATTAAATAGTTTGGTGATTATCAAATTGTTCAAGGTAGTCAGCTACTTTTCTTACAAATTGTCCTCCTAAAGCTCCATCAACAACTCGATGATCGTAAGATAAAGATAAAAACATCATATGTCTAATTGCGATAACATCTCCATCTTCTGTTTCTAGAACTACTGGCTTTTTCTTGATTACTCCACATGCCATAATAGCTACTTGAGGCTGATTTATGATAGGTGTACCCATTAAGTTGCCAAAAGTTCCAACGTTTGTCATTGTAATTGTTCCACCTTGTATGTCATCAGGTTTCAAAGCTCCTTTTCTAGCTCTTACTGCAAGATCGTTAACTGATTTTGTTATTCCAATTAAGTTTTTGTTTTGACATTCTTTAATTACTGGAACTATAAGATTTCCATCAGGTAATGCTGCAGCCATCCCAATATTAACATTTTTATGAATATGAATATTAGTTCCATCTACTGACACATTTATCATAGGGAATTCCTTTACAGCTTTTGCCATTGCTTCTATAATTATAGGAGTAAATGTTATATTTTGTCCTTCTTTCTTTTTAAAATTATCTTTAACAGAATTTCTCCAATTAACTATGCTTGTCATATCTGCCTCAACAAATGATGTAATATGAGCGGAAGTAGATTTAGATTTTGTCATGTGTGCTGAGATAAGCTTTCTCATTCTATCCATTTCTACAATTTCTGTTCCTCCAGTGTTTGGAATATTAACTTTGGTAGCAGTAATTTCAGTTTTCACTTCATTAACTTCAGAAGATTCTTTTGTTACTGTAGTTTTAGATATTATATCTTCATTAGTAGGTTGAATATTTCTAGACTGAATGTAAGTTAATATATCTGATTTTGTTACTCTACCTTCGTTTCCAGTACCTTTTATCTTTTCAAGCTCTTCAAATGGGATACCTTCTTGAGATGCGATACTTTTAACAAGTGGAGAGTAAAATCGATCACTCATACTTTTAACAATTTTTTCTTCTGAAATCTTATTTTCTTCTTTTATTGAAATTGGACTTTCATTATTAGATGGTTGATTAATTAAAGCTTCACTTTTTACTATTGGAGTTTCTTCTTGATCATCTTCATCTGTCTCCAAGATTGCGAACGGTTGACCAACTTGCACAACGTCATCCGCTTGAAAAAGCATTTCTACAAGCTTGCCTTCATGAGTCGAAGGAACTTCTGAATCAACCTTATCAGTTGCAATTTCAATAATAGTTTCATCTAACTCAATAATATCTCCTATATTTTTACTCCAGGTAATTATAGTTGCTTCAGAAACACTTTCTCCCATTTTGGGCATAATTAATTCAACTCTTGCCATAATATATAATTTTGCGCAAAATTAAGAAAAGAAAGTAAAATAAATTATTTTTAGTATTGAGTTTTTAGCAGAAAAATGTTAGTATTTTTTTTTACTCTGAATAAAGTGTTCTACTAGAAATAGCTTCACCTAGTGTAATCTCATCTGTATATTCAATTTCATCGCCAGTTGCTATTCCTCTTGCAATAGATGAGATTTTAATGTTACATTCTTTTAGTTTTTTATAAAGATAATAGTTGGTTGTATCTCCTTCCATTGTTGTGCTTAAAGCAAAAATAATTTCATTTATGTCATTTTGCGCAGTTTTTTCAAGTAACTCTGATATTCTAATATCACTAGGACCCACTCCATCAATGGGGGATATTAGTCCTCCTAATATATGATATACACCATTATATTGCATTGTATTTTCAATAGCCATCATTACTCTTATATCTTCAACAACACAAATCATTTGCTTGTTTCTTTTAGAATTGTTGCAGATTTCGCAAATTCCTGTATCTGAAATACTGTAGCAGCTTGAACAATAGCTAATATTGTTTATTAGATCAATGAAAGAGTTTCCAAATTTTTCAACGTTATTTTTTTCTCTTTTTAAAATATGAAGCACAAGTCTGAGTGCTGATTTTTTGCCTATTCCAGGAAGACTAGATAATTGTTCAACTGCATTTTCAACAAGTTGTGATGGAAAATTCATGTTTGCAAAGTTAAAATTTATGCTTAAAACAATTAGATTTGTACAAAAATATTTATGTCATCGATCTTGCTAGTTTGTGTTATTGTAGCGTATTTTATTTTACTCTTTATAATTTCTTATTTGACAGGAAAGAATGATAGTAATGAAACTTTTTTTCTTGGAAATAGAAATTCTCCATGGTATATTATAGCGTATGGTATGATAGGTACAACGCTATCGGGTATTACATTCATTTCTGTTCCTGGATGGGTAGAAACAAGTCAATTTTCATATTTACAAATGGTTTTTGGTTTTTTTGTTGGATATATTGTTGTAGCTAGAGTTTTATTGCCATTGTATTATAGACTAGAACTTACTTCTATATACACATACTTAAGAGATAGATTTGGATATTATAGTTATAAAACAGGTTCAAGTTTTTTTTTACTCTCTAGAACCATTGGAGCATCTTTTAGACTATTCTTAATTGCATCAGTTTTACAATTTGCAGTTTTTGATTCTTGGAATATACCTTTTTATATTACTGTCATTATTACTATTTCTTTGATATGGCTTTATACTTATAGAAGTGGTATGAAAACAATAATTTGGACTGATACTCTTCAAACCACATTTATGTTGGCTACTGTATTTATTATCTCATACACCTTAATTGATCGGTTAAATATTGAATTTTCAGGTATTTTTGATTTAATAAATAAATCTGACTATTCTAAAGTCTTTTTCTTTGATGACTGGTCAGATAAAAAATACTTTTTTAAGCAGTTCTTCTCTGGTGTATTTATGGCAATTGTAATGACTGGTTTAGATCAAGATCAGATGCAAAAAAATCTTAGTTGCAAGAATATAAAAGATGCTCAGAAAAACATGTTAGTTTTTAGTTCTATTTTAATTTTTGTAGATTTAATTTTTCTTTGCTTAGGAGCGCTACTATATATTTACTCAGATACTTTTAGTTTATTAATTCCTAGTAATGCTGATATGTTATTTCCTAGTATTGCTCTTAATTCTGGTCTTCCATCATATGTTGGTATACTCTTTATAGTTGGGATAATTGCTGCTGCCTACTCAAGTGCAGATTCAGCTCTTACTTCATTAACAACATCATTTTGTGTAGATATTTTAGAATTTGATAAGCAAGAACCAAGCCAACAAGTGAAAACTAGAAAATATATACATTTGTTGATGTCAATAATTCTACTGTGTGTTATTTTATTTTTTAACATGATTAATGACCAGAGTGTTATTAAATCCTTATTCACTGTAGCTGGCTATACATATGGACCTCTTTTAGGAATGTATGCTTTTGGCTTATTTACTAAAATAAAGGTAAATGATAAATGGGTTCCCTTAGTTGCAATACTTTCTCCTGTATTTTGTTTTATTATTCAATTGTATTTTTCATTTGGATTCGAACTGTTGATACTTAATGGTTTAATCACATTCGTAGGTTTATTAATTATTTCTAAAAAATAGAGATCTATTAGAAATAATAGATTGCAAATTAGTTTCTTTTTTCTTTTCATTAACTTTGTAAAAAAAAATAATGAGAAAGTTTCTACTATTTATATTTATACTCCCATCAATCGTTTTCTCTCAAGTATGGATTGATAAAATGCAAGATCCCAATAATAATTTTTATGATACGCAAAGAGAATTTGAAGAATATTGGAATAATAAAGCTATAGAAAAGGGAAAGGGTTGGAAACAATTTAAAAGATGGGAAAATTTTATCAAACCAAGAGTGTATCCTGACGGAACTCAACATCCTGAAATATTATTTGAAGAGTACAATAATCTTATTGAATTAAACAACCAGTTTCTAATGAATCCTCCTAATATTTGGGAGCAAGTTGGGCCTGATGATGTACCTATACAATCTAACGGAAACAAAAGAGGAATTGGTAGGGTGAATTCAATTGCTTTTCATCCAAACGACCCAAATACTCTTTATATTGGTGCCCCAGCTGGTGGTTTTTGGAAATCAACTAATCATGGTCAAAATTGGACAACAACAACTGATTTCTTAACAAATTTAGGCGTTTCAGATATTGCAATTAATCCTATTAACCCAGATGAGATTTTTATTATTACAGGAGATAGAGATGGAGGAGATACTTATTCTTACGGTTTAATGAAATCTAATGATGGTGGTAATACATTTAATACAACAGGTTTATCTTTTAATATTACAAACTATTATCGTGGAAATAGAGTTATACTTGATCCTATAAACCCTAATATTGTTATTGTTTCTACAAGTAATGGAATATATCGATCTACAGATTCAGGAGTTACATTCAATCTAACATATTCATCAGTAAATATGACGGATATCGAATTTCATCCAACAAATTCAAATATTATTTATGGCGCATCTAAAGGAAATACTTCAGTTTATAAATCATCTGATAATGGCATAAATTGGAGTCAATCTGGTACAGGTTTACCAAATACAAATGACGTTGTTAGGGCGTGTGTTGCGGTTACATTAGATAACCCTCAAGCTGTCTATGCATTATTTGGTGGTAATAATAATGGATTTTATGCTGTTTACAAATCTCTAGATGAAGGATTAAGCTGGACTCAACAAGCAAATTCACCTAATCTTCTAGGGTGGGATGTAAATGGTTCCGACAGTGATGGTCAAGCTTGGTATGATTTAGCATTTGCAGTATCTCCTAACAATCAAAACACTTTATTTGTAGGTGGCGTTAACTGTTGGAAGTCAACAGATGGAGGTCAAAACTGGACTATAAATACTCATTGGTATGGAGCAGGTGGTACATCATATATGCATGCTGATGAACACATGTTGCATTACAATAAGTTAAACAATAATATTTATTCTGCCAATGATGGTGGACTCTATTTTTCAAATGATGATGGTAATTCTTGGACTGATATTTCAGATGGATTACACATAACACAATTTTATAGTCTTGGGGTATCTCAAACAGTTCAAGATAAAATAATAACAGGTGCTCAAGATAACGGAACTTTTCTAAAAAATAATTTAAATTGGGATCCTGTTATTGGAGGTGATGGTATGGAATGTATCATTGATTATACTAATTCTAATATAATGTATGGGGCTCTTTATTATGGTGATGTTAGAAAATCTACTAATGGTGGTAATAGTTTTTCTGCAATTGGACCTGCTAATAATGGGGCATGGGAGACACCATATGAGCTAGATAAAAATGACCCAAATATTATCTATATAGGATATGATGAGTTACAAAAAAGTTTAGATGGAGGTAATTCTTGGAATCAAATTACTAATGGTGAAACTAATGGTGGAAAAATTGATGAAATTGGTTTGTCTAAATCAAACTCTAATGTAATTTTTATAAGTGATGGGAATGATATATATAGAACATTAGATGGTGGTACTAATTGGACTCAAGTAAATAATAATTTACCAAACAAATACATATCTTACATTATTGTTCATCCATCTGATGAAAATAAAGTATGGGTAACTTTATCTGGATATACTTCATCTGAAAAGGTTTATAAAAGTATGGATGGAGGTGATAATTGGATAAATATTTCAGGAACTCTTCCAAATATTCCGATAAATTGTATCGAATTAGACAAATCAGATGTTTTAGAGACCATCTATATAGGAACTGATTTAGGAGTTTTTTCTACTGACTCTACGCTTAGTGATTGGAATTTATTTGGCAATAATCTTCCACATGTTATTGTTAATGAACTTGAAATTCAATATCAATCCAATAAATTATTTGCAGCCACATATGGAAGAGGGCTTTGGAGTATTGATCTTGAAATAACTTCTCCTCCTACTGCTAATTTTTCATATAATGATTCGGTTTTTTGTAGTATACCAGCAGATGTTAGTTTTATTAATAATTCGTATTATTCAAATTCATATTATTGGGATTTTGGGGATGGGAATACATCCACACAATCAAATCCTGTTCATACTTATAATTCATTTGGTACATTTTCTGTTCAACTGATTGCTGTAGGGCCGTTGGGAACTGATAGCATTATCAAGCAACAAATAATCAGTATAGATCAGACTAATTTTTGTATTACTACACTACCAATTTCTGGTTCTGGAAATACTCAAACACAATGCACTGGTACAATATATGATGTTGGAGGGCCTACTGGTAATTATTATGATCAAAATGATTCATGGATGACGATATCTCCACCTGGAAGTAATCAAATAACTTTAACATTTAACTCATTTGATATTGAAGCACCTAGTTCCTCAACAAATTGTAATTGGGATTATTTAGAGATTTTTGATGGTCCTAATTTAACATCTCCATCTTTAGGACAATATTGTAATGCTTTGACTGGAAGTCCAGGAACAATCACATCTAGTGGAGGTTCAATTACTATTTTACTTCATTCTGATCAATCTGTAAACGGTTCTGGATTTGAAGCTGATTGGACATGTACCTATCCCACTTCACCTCCTGTAACATCATTTAATTTTAGTGATTCTGTTAGTTGTAATTCAACTATATTCTTTAATGACCTCTCTACAAATGGACCTATTTCTTGGCTATGGGACTTTGGAGATGGAAGTTTTTCAACTTTGCAAAATCCAGTTCACACTTATCAAACTAGTGGATTTTTCAATGTTAAATTAATCACATCAAATTCTTTCGGTTCAGATAGCTTAATTATAAATAATGCAATTTATGTTATTGATTTTAATTTGCAATCTCAGAATGATACTGCATGTGGTTCTTCATCATTAAATTTAACTGCAAATTCTAGTTCGGGAAATGTTGTTTGGTTTGATGATATTAATTTAACTAACATAGTAGGTGCAGGCAATGTATTTTCAACTCCAGTCATTAATTTTACTACTGCATTCTATGCTCAATCTATTTATGATTTCTCTCCATTGATTGGAGGTCCTTTAGATAATTCAATTGGTTCAGGAGGTTATTATAATAATGATAGGCATTTATTTATTGATTGCTATGAATCAGCAAATTTAGTTTCTGTTGATATTTATGCAAATACATCACAATCAATTGTTTTTGAGTTAAGAGATAATAATAGTCAAGTTATTGAGGATACAACTATTTTTGTTCAATTAGGCTTAAATACATTATTCCTAGACTTTGATATGCCTGCTATGAACAATCTTGAGCTTGGAATTGGAACTGCTAATGCAGATTTATATCGAAATAGTTCTGGAGCAAACTACCCATATAATATTGGAAATATTGCAAGCATAACTGGGCATAATTCTCCAAATAGTGCAAACTATCATTACTTTTTCTATAATATTGCTATCAAAAAAGAGTCATGTAGTTCAAATATTGAAGAGGTTTTTGCTATCATTGAAACAAATACTAATGATACAACAAATATCATTTCTTGCGGTTCCTATCTTTGGAATAATGACAATATTTTATATAATACAAGTGGAACATATACTAATCTAAATACATTGCCAAGTGGTTGTGTTAATACATCAGTCTTAAACTTAACTATTGATAATAACATTACAAATGTAACAAATGAATATAATTGCGGTTCATATTTTTGGCCAGTTAATGGTATTACTTACGATTCAACTGGAATATTTAGCACTATAATTACCGACTCTTTAGGATGTGTTACAGAAGAAATATTAAATTTAACTATAGACTCTAGTACATTTAGCAGTTATTCTGTAAATGTGTGTGATACATATTTATGGACAGTAAATGGAAATAGTTATAATAGTAGTGGAACATATTTAAATATTAGTATCTTACCTTCAGGGTGTACTCAAACAGATTCACTTAGTTTAATAATTAATAATTCCACTAGTTCAACACAATCATTCAATATCTGTGATGGTGATAGTATAGAGATAAATGGTTTAATCTATAATAGTCCTGGTAATTATCAAAATATCACCCAAAATATTAATGGTTGCGATAGTATTATAAATACAATTATATCAGTTCAGCCATTAATTAATAATTATCAGAACGTATTGTTATGCGATGGAGATTCAATCTTAATAGGTTCGAATACTTATTTTGAGGACGGAATTTACATTGATACAATTATTAGTTCAAACGGTTGTGATAGTATTGTTTCTTCTGAAATAGAGATCTCCAATTTGGAGCTTGAAATATTTTATTCTAATGATGAATTAGCTGTTTATACTATAAATGGCGTAATAAATGATTATTTATGGAGTAATGGATTAGTTACATCATCTATAAGTCCATTAGAAAATGGTATATACTGGTGTGTAGGAACAAATAGTTATGGGTGTTTTAGTGACACAGCATTTTATAACTTTAGCAATACAGCTTCAATTGACAACCCCTATGCTTACTTGAATATTTTTCCCAATCCAACTAATTCAATAATTAATATACTTTTTACAAATAATCAAAATACTACAATAACTGTGGAGAATATACTTGGAGAGGAATTATATTCTACTTTATGTTTGGAGAAGGGAAGTTTAACAAAACAAATTGATCTTTCTAGTTTTTCTAATGGAGTATATATTATTAAGTTAAGTAATAAACTAGGTATCATAAATAAAAAAATCATTTTAGAATGATAGAACACTATGTGATAGAGCCTCTTAGTAGTTTATGGTGGGTGGGTTTATTGTCATCATTAGCTTTTATTATTGTGTCTATTTGTGTTTTTTACAATTCTAATAAATCTGTTCAGCTAAATTTTACTAAGTACTTAAGTATTGCATTTATTCTAACATATTTAATTTCAACCGTTATTGCAATAAATAATGGTTCATGGAATCTTAAAGATAATTTACCATTTCATCTTTGTAGAATTTCATTTATTTTAAGTGTATTTGTGTTAATTTATAAAACACAATGGGTTTATGAATGGTTACTTCTATTAGCAATTCCGTCAGGATTACATTCATTATTAACACCTGAAATGACAAAGGGTGTCAGTTATTGGTTTTATTTTGATTATTATTTTGTTCATGCTAGTTTAATTTTAGTCCCACTATATCTTACTATAGTTTTAAAGTTAAGGCCTAGATTAGGCTCTTGGTGGAAGACAATCTTAAGATTACAAATTCCGGTAATTATTATTTTACCTCTAAATTTTTTATTAGATTCAAATTATATGTATTTGAAGGAAAAACCTTTAGTAAACAATCCATTCTTGATAGGAGAGTGGCCATTTTATATATTATTTCTTGAAATTGTTATGATTATTCATGTTCTTTTAGTTTATAAATTAACACCAAAACAATAAATGAGAAAAATAATTTTAATATTTATTTTTATTCCATTATTTGTTAATTCCCAGGTTAGTTGGAATATGAACTTATTAGGTTCTTTTCCTTTTCCTACAACTAAATGTAATGACATTTGGGGTTGGGTTGATACCAATGAAAATGAATTTGCTCTTTTAGGCTTAAGAAACGGTGTGTCTTGCGTTGATGTTACAATACCATCAACCCCAGTTGAAATGTTTTTTATTAGTGATGTTTATTCGACTTGGCGTGATATTAAAACATTTGGGAATTTTGCATATGTCACTACTGAGTCAGATGCAGGCTTATTAATAATTGATTTATCTGATATGACAGGTAATACCTATTATCATGTTAAGGATTTTGTTAATCCAATAACCGGAATAGTTTTGCACTGGGAAGCTGCGCACGATTTATTTATTGATGAATTTGGAATATGTTATATTTTTGGTGCATCTAACCCTAACATTTTTCCACAACCTCCCAATGGGGTGATTTTCTTAGATTTAGTTAGTGATCCTATTAATCCAATTCATCTTGGTCAATGGAATGAACATTATGTTCATGATGGAATGGCTAGGGCTGACACTATGTATTTAGGATGTATATATGATGGGTCGTTTCAAGTTGTAGATGTTAGTGATAAGGCTAACCCTTCAACTATAGGTCAGGCCTATACTCCTGACTTATTTACTCACAATGCTTGGGTTAGTGATGATGGTAATTATGTTTTTACTACTGATGAGAAGCCTAATGCTTTTATTGGGGCTTATGATATATCTGATTTAAATAATATCTACGAAGTTGATAGAATTCAATCAAACCCAGGAAGTAGTAGTATACCTCATAATACATTTGTCGACGGTAATTTTTTAATAACTTCATATTATAGAGATGGAACTACAGTTCATGATATAACTTATCCTAACTACATGATTCAAGTTGGATCTTATGATTCATATTTAGGTAGTGGTAATGGATTTGATGGCTGTTGGGGAACCTATCCATTCTTGCCTTCTGGAAATATTATTTCATCTGATATAAACAGTTTTAATGGTCAAGGAATATTAAATGTATATGGTAGAGATTTTAGGCAAGCATGTTATCTTACTGGGGAAATTACTGATTGTTTTACTAATACACCCATCTCAAACGTAAATATCCAAATTTTGAATACAAACATCTTAGAATTTTCAAATCTTAATGGAGAATATCAAACAGCCGTGGTTGATTCTGGACTATATGAAATTGTTTTTAGCTCAATTGGGTATGAGAATGATACTATTATTATTAATTTAGAACATGGAATTTTAGATTCATTAAATTTATACATGTGTCCACCTTGTAGTTCATTAAATCTATCCACCAACAATACTTATGATATTTGTTCTGGTGATTCTGTGATAATTGGACCTAATTCATATTTCTCTTCTGGTATATATATCGATACTCTTAGTTCAATCTCTGGATGTGATAGTATAATTACTACTAATCTTACTGTTTCACCAAGTCATAGTTTTTTTCAGCAAATTAATATTTGTTATGGTGACGTATTTACTATTGCTCAGAATAGTTACAATACCTCTGGAACTTATTATGATACTTTAAACAGTGTTTCTTTTTGCGATAGTATAGTTATAACTCAGTTAACTGTTTCTCAGCCTGGTGCAATTTTAACTTTCAATCCTCCTATGTTAAATATGTTGGCAAATGGAGGAACACCACCTTATAATTATGAATTAAATGGTCCTGGGGGATTTAATTATTATATGCAGAACACAAATGGTATTCAATCAGTAAATCCTGCTTTTTCTGGTATATATACTTTTTATGCAATAGATTCTGCTGGATGTACTAGCAATATTGTAACTTATTCAATAGAAATGCAGACAAATATTTTTGAATACAATGAAATCCAGAGACCACCTATATTCTATGATATTTTAGGAAGAAGAGTTGATTTTTTTGATAAGTTAATGTACAGACCATAAATTTATCTTTCTAATTTTAGTAATTCTTTTTACATATCAACTTCTTTGATACAATGTTTTGAAAAAAAGATATTTTCATTAGTTCTATTTATAAATTAAAGACTTTTTTTTACTTTTTTAATTAAAATTCTAAACTATCAATTAATTTGTCTTCTGTATAATTTGGCATAGTCACTTTTAATTTTGGATTTAACTTCATAGCTCTTTGAATGGCAAAATTAGCTTCTTTATTTCTAGCCCAACTTCTTCTTGAAACACCATTGTTGACATCCCAAAATAGCATTGATTCCAGTTTTCTCTCTGAGTCATTACTACCATCAATCATCATGCCAAATCCTCCATTTATAACTTCTCCCCAACCAACTCCACCACCATTATGTATTGAAACCCATGTTGCTCCTCTAAAACTATCACCTATAACGTTTTGTATCGCCATATCAGCTGTAAATTGTGAACCATCATATATATTAGATGTTTCTCTATATGGTGAATCAGTACCAGACACATCATGATGGTCTCTTCCAAGTATAATTGGAGCGGAAATTAAACTACTAGAAATTGCTTTGTTAAATGCTCTTGCAATTTCTACTCTTCCTTGTGCATCAGCATATAATATTCTTGCTTGTGAGCCAACTACTAAATTATTTTTTGATGCAGCTTTTATCCAATTGATATTATCATTCATTTGTGATTTTATTTCATCAGGAGAGTTCTTCATTAGTTTTTTTAGAACTTCACAAGCGATATTATCAGTAATTTCTAGATCTTTTGGGTCATTTGAAGCGCAAACCCACCTAAATGGTCCAAATCCATAATCAAAGCACATAGGCCCCATAATATCTTGTACATAAGATGGGTATTTAAAATCTCCATTTTCTTTTACTACATCTGCACCAGCTCTACTACATTCAAGAAGAAAAGCATTTCCATAGTCAAAGAAGTACATGCCTCTTTCTGTTAATGTATTTACAGCATTTAAATGTCGAATTAATGTTTCTCTTACTTTTTGCTTAAAGAATTCAGGATTTTTATTCATCATTTCGTTTGCATCCTCAAAAGATAAATCTACTGGGTAATATCCACCTGCCCATGGATTGTGTAATGATGTTTGATCTGAACCTATCTCAATATTTATCTCTCTTTCTATGATACGCTCTAATAAATCGACAATATTTCCATCATACGCTAATGAAACTGCTTCTTTTTTATTTCTGGCAACCAAAGCTCTTTCTAGCAAATCATCAATATTTTTATATACTTCATCAACCCATCCCTGTTGATGTCTTTTATAAGTTGCCTTTGGGTTAATTTCTGCAACGATGCATACTCCTTTAGCTATAACAGCTGCTTTGGGTTGTGCTCCAGACATTCCGCCTAGTCCTGCAGTAACAAAGATTTTTCCGCTTAAATCTATAGCATTTGTATCAATCTTTCTTGCTACATTCAGTAAAGTAATATTTGTTCCATGTACAATACCTTGTGGACCAATGTACATATATGATCCTGCGGTCATTTGACCATATTGAGTCACTCCAATTGCATTAAATCTTTCCCAATCATTTGGTTTTGAATAATTAGGAATCATCATACCATTTGTAACAACAACTCTTGGTGCATTTTTATCTGAAGGAAATAGCCCCATAGGATGTCCTGAGTAAATGACAAGAGTTTGTTCGTCAGACATTTCAGAAAGGTATTGCATGCAAAGTAAATATTGTGCCCAATTTTGAAATACAGAGCCATTACCTCCATAAGTGATTAATTCCTCTGGATGTTGAGCTATAGCATGGTCTAAGTTATTAGATAGCATTAATTGTATTGCTGCTGCTTGCTTACTCTTGTAAGGAAAATCATCAATGTGTCTTGCTTTAAGTGAATAATTAGGCATAAATCTATACATATAAATTCTACCATATTCTTTTAGTTCTTTAACAAATTCAATTGCTAATTGCTGATGCATTTTCTCTGGAAAATAGCGAAGTGCATTCTTAACAGCTAATTTTTTTTCTTCAGTAGTTAATAAATCCTTTCTTTTAGGGGCATGACTTATATTTGGATTTAATTCTCTTTTATTAGGAATCTCATTAGGGATACCATTAGTAATTGCTTTTTTAAAATCTGTCATTTTTTTTGTTCTTTTCCTTTTTAAATGGGCAATGCTTGCAATTATTGTTACAACATTTACCTCTTTTAAGATGGTATTTTTCGGTGAAAATTATATAACCTTCATTAGAGTAATAGAATTCATCTTTATCAAGCTTGTCTATTTTTGAAAATTCTTTCATACCCTTTGCAAAATTACGATATTTGTGGAAATGAAAATAAAAACACAAGAAATATCTACTGGCATATTAGATGAGAAAGAGGTTCAGTTATTTGTTAAAAGAATTGATCTCATACATGAATTTATATCTGGAAATAAGTGGTATAAGTTAAAGTATAATTTACTAGAAGCGAAAAAAAATTTATTTAATACTCTTTTAACTTTTGGAGGAGCATATTCAAATCACATATTAGCGACCTCAGTTTTAGCAAATGAAAATGGTTTTAAAAGTATTGGTATAATAAGAGGAGAGAGGTGCTCTGATTTGAATCCAACTCTGAAACTAGCTAAAGAATATGGAATGCAACTTCATTACGTAAACAGAAATGAATATCAATCTAAAAAGACATCTAAATTTCTTTCAGCATTAAGAAATAAATTTGGTGATTTCTATTTAATACCAGAAGGAGGGTCAAATAAATTTGCACTAAAAGGAACATCAGAGATAATTACTAAAATTGATTCTCAAGATTACATTTGCTGTTCAGTTGGTACTGGTACAACTTTAGCTGGAATTATAAATTCATCTTCTATTAAACAGAATATTATTGGATTTCCAGCTATTAAAGGTTATAAAGAGTTAAAAAAAGAAATTCAAGGAGTAACAACAAAAAGTAATTGGCTGTTAAATAATGATTTTTGTTTTGGAGGTTATGCAAAAACAAATCCATTATTAATAAATTTTATTAATACTTTTAATAAAAATCAATTAATACCACTAGATGCTATATATACAGGAAAAATGATGTTCGGTATTTTAGAGTTAATTTCAAAGGATTATTTTCCAAAAGGAAGTTCTATTCTTGCAGTTCACACTGGTGGATTACAAGGAAATAAAGGAATGAACCAAAGATTTGGGTTTAGTTTGCCATAAAATTAAATTATGCAAAAAATAATTAAAGAATTTGAGTTTAATGGTGCTATAGTTGAGATTATGGAAAATTCATTAGGTTTAATTAATAATACTTATGTATTGAGAAGTGGCTCTGAGAAATTTATACTTCAAAAGATAAATACATATGTTTTTAATAACCCTATTCAATTAATGGAAAATATATATCTAATTACTAATCATATAAATAATCTTAATAAGATTTCTCTTGAAATAATTAAAAATAAACAAGGTAGTCTATTAGTAGAATCAGATGGTGATTTTTGGCGAGCATTTAAATTTATCAAAAGCCAAGTTTTTTTAAAGATAGATGATTCAAGTTTGATTATTGAATGCGCAAAGTGTCTTGCAAACTTTCACAAAGATTTTTCAGTATTTCCATTTAAGAAGCTTCATACTGTTATTCCAAATTTTCATAATACTCCTGTTATATTTGATAGATTTAAAGAGATGTTATTACATACAAGTGAATCAAATAAGATAGAATGTGTGTCACAAATTAATTATGTGTTAAGTAAAGAAAATGATTGTAAAATTATTCATAATCTCATCTTGAAAAAAGAAATTCCGTTAAGGGTATGTCATAACGACCCGAAAATTAGTAATATCTTATTTGATAGCAAAAAGAAAGCAATCTGCTTGATTGATTTAGACACAGTTATGTCAGGCACTATTTTATCTGATATTTCAGATGCAATTAGAACTTGTTGCGTCTCTCAATCAGAAGAAGAAATAGATTTAGAAAAGGTTTTTTTTAAATTTGATTATTTTGAAATTTTTATAAAATCTTACTTAAAAGTGAATTATGATAATTTAAATAAAATTGAACTTAGTAATTTAGTTTTTTCAGTTGAGCTGATCTTTTTAGAGCAAGGAATTAGATTTTTGTCTGACTATTTTAATGGAAATAAATATTTTAAAGTTAATCATCAAAAGCACAATCTATTAAGAGCTAATAATCAACTTAAGTTGTCAAAAGAAATAAGAAATAATAGATCTAAGCTGCAAAAAATATTAGATAATATTATTCATAATTTCTAAAGATGAATAATCCCTCCATTTCCCTGCAGTAAAATCTGGAATGATAATTGATTGACTTTTAGAAGCGACAGATATTTCTGATAATGGTGTGATGGCACTCCACATTACACTATCATATACATTTATATCTAATGGTAGTCCAAGATTTAAGCCTCTTATCATTCTATATATCATTACAAAGTCCATCCCACCATGACCTTGTTTAAAACCTTCGCTGATTTTTTCTAAACTTTTAATGATTGGATGCTTGTATTTAGTTTTTAATAAATTATACTCATCTTTATTAAGCCAATTATGACCCCATGACGGTATATTTCCTTTATCAATATATAATCTGCTTGGGTAGCCATCATGAACAGCTTTTGTTCCAACCACTTTATTTATTCTAGTATATGGTCTTCCTGTATGAACATCAAATTGTAATAATATTGTTTTTCCTTTTTTTGTTTTGATTAATGTATTATTCATATCTCCACAAGAATATGATTGAATAGGATGATTTTCATTTTTAGCTGCTTTGCTCAAATTTAATTCTCTACTACTCATTGAAGTTAAGTATGAAAAAGTATCCCCTCTAGCGATATTAAGATAGAATGAAATTGGACCTAACCCATGAGTTGTATATAGGTTTCCATTTCGATTAATATGCTCATTTAGTCTCCATTGGTCTTGATAATAAGTGTCGCTTAATAAAAGCCCTCTTAAATCATGAATGTATGCTCCTTCAGTATGTGTAATATCTCCAAATACCCCTTCTTGAATCATATTTAATATCCATAGCTCTTCTTCGTTATAATTACAATTTTCCATCATCATGCAGTGTTTTTTTGTTCGTTCAGCTGTTTCTATGATTTTCCAGCAATCTTTTAAAGTTGAAGCTATCGGAACTTCGCATCCAACATGCTTGTTATTTTCCATAGAAAAGATAGCCATCTTTGCATGCAGATTCCAAGGAGTAGCAATTATTATTAAATCGATGTCATCTCTTTTACACATTTTTTTCCAATCATCATTAGAATCATAAAAAAGTTTGATTTTTTTTCTTTGCCAAGATGAAATTTTCTCAGAAGCCAAATTAACTTTCTTATAAGTTAAATCAGATAGTCCATTTATCTCTGCGTGATTATTTTTAATTAAATACTCTAGCATTTCTAACAATGTATTTCCTCTGTTACCAAGTCCTATTATCCCAATTCTAACTTTCTCTATTTTACTACATTTAAAACCAAACATACTTCCATTATTATCTCTTTTTGCTTTGTCAATTAATTCTTGAATAGAGTTGTTTTCAGCGTCAATTTTTGATATTGGAAATCCAAGAAATGCACTTGCTCCTAAAATAGATTTCATAAATGCTTTTCTTTTCATAATAAGTTATTATTAATTGTTGTTCAAATATATTATTTTCTCTTTTAAACATAAATAAACAATATAATTAAATTAGCAATAATGAAAATTAATATCTTAGCTTCACTTATTTTTTTAACATTAGGGGTTTACTCCCAGAACAAAACTGAGATTTATATTTCTAAATTTAGTCAAGTTGCTGTTGAAGAGATGAATAGATTTGGAATTCCAGCATCTATAACTTTAGCTCAAGGAATAATTGAGAGTGGCAATGGTGAAAGTAGGCTAGCAAGAGAAGCAAATAATCATTTTGGAATAAAGTGTCATAAAAACTGGAATGGTAAAACTATTTCTGAAGATGACGATGAAAAACAAGAGTGCTTTCGACGTTATGATAATATATCCGAATCATATAGAGACCATTCCTTATTCTTATCTGAAAGAGGAAGATATTCATTTTTATTTGAATATAGTAGAACTGACTATCGAAAATGGGCGAAGGGATTAAAAAAAGCAGGTTACGCAACAAATCCAAATTATAGTAAATTATTAATTGATTTAATTGAAAAATATAATTTAAAAAGGTTTGATAAAAAAAACACTGATACTAAAGAAATATATTTTGCTCATTCTTACGGATTCCCTTACCTTTCTAGTATTGGGCTTTATTATTTCAAGCATAAATCATTATTTTCTTTTGAGATTAATACTTCTTACGTCTTTAGTGATATAAATTTGGGATATAATCACAATTTATTTTCAAATTTTTCACTTGGATCTAATATGGGAGTAATTTATCTTCCTAACGATAATAAAAAGATACATCCACAGCTTTCTCTGGAAATAAATTATAAAAATAATCCATTATTATTTAGAGCAGGAACTCAGTTTGTGTTTTCTGAGATGAATTATGAATTTATTCCATATTTTAGATTGACTTATCTCATAAAAAGATAATTAATCAATTAGTTCGTAATTGTACATAAATCCATTCTTGATATTTACAATATTTAACTTGTTATTATTGTTTATATCTAAAATATTAAATAATCCATCTGAATCTATTGGAAACCCATCGATGATGTTATTGTCTTTTAATAGATATAATTTATTTTCAGTACATACAAATAAATATTCATCATAAATTGAGATATGATGAATCAATCCTTCAAAAACTAGACTAATTTCATTTGTATTATTAGATGAAAGATATCTCAATGTATTTTGATTTGAAGCGTAGAAGCCATCTTTGAATGAAATAATCTTACTATTTTCATCTAATAATGCATCTTCAATTATTTCAGTCGTTCCATTAACATTACCAATCCATATTTTGTTGTCTGTTGTTAAACTATATAAATTCCCATAATCGGTAATCTTAACTTCACTATTAAATTTAAATAAATCTTTAAAAATTACTCTATCACTACCATTTCTAGCAATCAACTTTGTAGTTATTGTATTATTTGTTGCATGTAATATGTAATCATTACCATTTAATGTAAAATGTTTAGGACTTTGAATAACAGCGTCATTAGTTTTAACAAATTTCCATCCTCTTACTTGTCTACCCTTTTTATCTAAATTATAAATTTGATTATTATTTCCAACAATAATTATTCTGTATTTTTTATTCTTATTATAATCAAATATTGAATGCCCATATTTTGTTTTATCAGGTAATTCAATCGGAAATCCATCTACTAAATCACCATTTCTATCAACTAGATACAATTGATTTTCTGTATTAAATAAAGCTTGAAATTTTTTATTATTATAAAAATCTATAAAATTAATTTCACCTAGTATTTTTTGATTGAGTTGCATATTCCATTGTTCTTCACCCGTTGTGTTTAGAGCAAATAATTTATTAGAATTGTCTTGAAAAAGAATCATTTTTTGATTCGTAAAATGATTTTTAATAAATGATGGTCTAAAACTTATTGTAGTATCACAATAAAAATACCAATGTTCTTTTAAAGTTTCTTTATAATCTTTATCATAAAATAAAACAATATTGTGTATCATTCCATTTTTTGTATTATTTATCTGAAGGGTTAATCCAGTAAATTTTGATATTGTGTCTAAATCAATGTTTATTGATTTACTATTGGTTAGATTTTGCTGTAGTACTTTTGCAGTTTTGCTAGGATTTAAATACATAAATATATTTGCATCTGCACTTAAATATGAACTAACATTTTCAAATGTATTATTTAGAGCTAAAGTATTGTGGGATTTAAAATTATCGATTATATATTCTAGTGACTCCTTAGATTCTCCAAAGATTAAATATTCTTCAATTATTGTAAAAAATGATTTATTATAATCAAAAACATCTCCAAATAAATTAGCTACTAACTTTGGTTCACTAATTTTATGTATAAAGAATTTTTTGTATTCATTTGTACTTTTAATTAGTACTTGTAATAATGAAATAGCTTTTATTGGCTCTTTTGTATTCAAAAAAGTGTAGTAATTATCTTTTTCAAGATTCATTGATGTATTAAACATGCCAGCTTCGCTTCCAAGCTCATTTATAAAATCTGAATATGAGAAGTTAAATTTATCCTCAAATATTTTTATGTCTTTATTCCAGTTCCAAAATGAATTATTTTTTTGAAGTAATGAATTCTTATTTTTGAAAATTTCATTTTTGTTGTCAAATGAAATAGCAAATAGTTGTGATGTACTCTCCGGTATAATATTTAGAATATTTAAATCTTTTGATTTCTGATTTTTAAATATATCAAGAAAATTATTTATGTTATCTGAATGGGAACTTAGCCCATTTGCTAGTATAGTGTGATCTTTAATTTTTACATCTGAAGCAACCCATTCAGAGAAATTAGGAGTTTTAAATTTATTTGATATTAAAGTATTACTAAGAGATATTAAATTATTATAATTTATCATAAAGTTAATATCTGAAGTATTGTTTATTGTTTTGTAACTATTTGTAAATGATTTATTAACAAACAAATTATCTGTATCCTCTTGAGAGGTTCTTATAGCATCTTCAATAATCATTTTATTATTTGAGACAAATAAGATTCCATTTTTAAAACTTAAATATTTGTTTAAATCTTGACTATAGTAAATATTTTGGTTATCATATAAACTAGATTTAAAGTCTTTAGAGAACAATTGAATTATTTTACTTATAGTTTGTTGTTTGTCCGTCTCTATTGATGTACATAGAAGTAATGCGCTTGAGCTTAGACTGACTTTATGTAGAGATATAAAAAGTTTATTTGATTTGAAAATCTCAGGATTTTGAATAAAAATTTTGTTTATATCATTAGCATTATTACTAATTGAATCAATTATATCAATAGATTTTAATTTTGACCAAATCGTAGATTTTTTAAGATATCTACTGAGATTTTTAACGTTGTTTAATTGTATTATTATTGAAGCATTGTTTGGAATAGATTCTATTGGATTGATTTCACTTTTTTGAGTATTTAAATATGCATTATATCCAATAGAAATAATGATTCCTATTAAGATAAATGGAATTAAAATTTTTAAAATTTTGTTTATCATATAGTGTTTTCTTTTTACAAAATTAAAAAATTAAACATCTAAATTAGTTTGTCTTTCAAGTAATTGGAAACTTTTACGGTGATATTTTGTTATTCCATACTTTTTAATACCATCTCTATGCTCTTTAGTTGGGTATCCATTGTTTGTATTCCATTTGTAATTTGAAAAACTTTTATGGTATCTTTCCATTATTTCATCTCTATGTGTTTTGGCAATTATTGATGCGGCTGCTATTGATAAATATTTTCCGTCTCCTTTAACAATACACTTATGATTAATGCTTTTAAAGTTATTAAAACTTATCCCGTCAATAATTAAGAAATCAGCTTTTTTAGTTAATTTTTTAATTGCTCTGTGCATTGCTAAAATTGAGGCATTTAAGATATTTATTTGGTCAATTTCCTTGTTATCTGCAATTCCAACTGCCCAACTTATAGCTTCTCTTTCAATAATTTTTCTTAATAAATCTCTTTTTTTCTTTGACAATAATTTACTATCATTTAAAATAATATTGCTAAAATTTTTGGGCAATATTACTGCGGCAGCAACAACAGGACCTGCTAGGCACCCTCTTCCCGCTTCATCGCAACCAGCAATTGTTTGATTTTTCGAGTAATGTTTTAACACTTAATTTGGAGAAAGTCCTCTTTTCGGTTTCTTGTATTTTTTGATTTTTTGTTTAATCCTAGCATCTACATCCTCCTTAAACCACCATTTTCCATTCTTATATTTGTATGAATTAAATGTTCCTTCAGGAATATAAAACTCGTATAATCCTTCTAATCCTTTTCTTTGTGGTACTAAATTATTAAAAATAATTTCTTGTTTTTCATAATTATATTTGACGCTTGCTGTAGTTTTAGAATCGTATTGAAAGATTATTCTTTTCTGACTTTCTTTTGCATTCTTTTTAAATATTGGTAAGCCAAACTTGATTTTTTTCTTTCCAGAAAAATACATGACATCAATTATTTTCTTTGTACTATAGCCATCATTACCATCCCATAATAGTATTGTATAGTATTTCTTTCCTGGTTTTTTAATATAAATTATATCATAAATTATACCTCCGTACCAATTACTAGCATCGAGGTTTTCTTGTTCAGGTGTTCTAATATTATTTGAGTTATCAGTTAGAGTAATTAGCTCAAATTTTTTCTTATTTTTATTGTAATAGTGAACAATTCCGTAATATTCAAATGTATTGTTATCTTTTTTTAAGAGCCAGTTGAAAATTCGAAATCTTTTGTCAGGAGATTTGATTCTAGATATTGTTATTAGAGAATCAAAATGATAATTAAATGATTTTTCATATGACAGAACTTCTGTTAGGTACTCTATTAAAGCATCATTTGCTATTCTTTTTTCCGCCTCAAAAGGTAAGTTCATTACTCTGTCTGCAATTACCTTTAATGTATCTTCGTATTCAGAAAACAACTGATTATTTCCTTTTTGACTAAAGGCTGAAAGACTATATAAAATACAAATATTAAATATTATTATCTTTTTCATTTATTAGTCATTGCTTTAATTTATTTTTGTACAAATATAAATATTTAATGACTTTACAAGACAGAATTAATATTATCAGCGAGCTCGGTTTATACTTAAGAAAAAATTTTCTTGAAGATCATTTTGACTCAATCAAAATAGCAACAGTAAAAAATCCATGGTTCACCGTTAAAAGTATTACAAATGCTGTTTTGTCAATAAGCGATATGGTGGAAAAGGATATGCTGAATGCTTGGCTAAATCCTTACACAATAAAAGAGCCATCTTCTCAAAAGAATGTACTTATAATTATGGCAGGTAATATTCCGCTTGTAGGATTTCATGATCTATTGTCCGTTATTATTATGGGGCATAATCCAGTAATTAAGTTATCTTCTAATGACAATGTGTTAATGCCTCTAATAATCAATATTTTTCTTGATTTATTTCCCTCAAATTATAACCAAATTAAATTTATTAATGACGTTAAGGGTAGGAGTTTTGATGCTGTTATTACAACTGGAACTGATAATTCTGCTAATTATTTTAAGTATTATTTTAAGGACGCAAAAAAAATTATAAGAAAGAATAGGAGATCTATTGCTGTTTTAGATGGCTCAGAGAGCTCTCAACAAATCAAAGGTCTTGCGAATGATATCTTTCTGTATTATGGTTTAGGCTGTAGGAATGTCTCTAAATTATATTTGCCTTGTGGTTATGACTTAAATATTTTATTTAAATCTTTTTATTTACATAAACATGTGATAGAACATAAAAAGTATGGTAATAATTATGATTATAACAAGGCTATTTTTTTAATGGGAAATAATAAATTAATTGAGAATGGCTTTATATTGCTAAAAGAAGATAGTTCATTATATTCTCCAGTTGCTATGTTGTATTATGAATATTATAATGATATAAATGACGTAGATACTTTTATTAGTAAAAATAGTGACAAGATTCAATGTATTGTTTCTAAAAATAATATTCCCTTTGGAAATACGCAAAAACCTAAGCTTTGGGATTACGCAGATGGTGTAGATACAATTGATTTTTTAAAGCAACTTGCTTAATCTATGAGTTCATACGCTCCAATGTCAGGAATATTCCGCTGTACTCCATCTAAATCAAGTAGAATTGTTGAGATGTCCGCTGTATTAACTGCGGGTGAATTATCTTTTAGATGAAAATCATCTTCAGAAGCGTCAATAAATTTAACATCTTCATTAAAAATAGAATTAATATAGTTTAAATTTTCTGTTTCTATAGTGGGATCTATTTTAATAATACAATGTTCAAATTTATAATTAAATAATCCGATCTCTTGGTTTTGAAAGCTTATCTCTGTAGTTAATGGACCGTCAATTATACAATTTTTGAAATTGGCTTTTTCAAGATCTCTGATGTATGTTGTTCCGTCAATAGAATTATAATAGTTGTTTAGAAGAATTGTTGGAGTTGATCTGCGGTTGTAATCCCAGTAATTAGCAAATGTACAGTGTGTAAAAGTATAGCTACCGCCAATGTTACAAGCTACAGAGTATTGACCACATTTCGTTATTAAGGTATTAGTTACATTAATTGTAGCTCCTTGACCTAAGATTCCAATATTGGAGATATTTTTAATTATTGTGTTGTTAATCTCAACTGTAGGATTGTTATTACTTACTGAATCTGCGCGTATACCATTAATGCCATTGCTAATAATTGCATGATTTATAATATTGTTAATACTACCTTGCACAAAGTGGATTCCATTCCATTGTCCAGGAATATTTTCATACCAAGAATCAAGTCTATCACCTTTAAAGATTACTTTGTTGTTTAGGCTACCATTAACTATCAATGTTCCATTATTATTTAGTTGAGAATTTTGATTAGATAAAATTGGATTTCCAACAAATATTCCTGAATTATTATGGAAATATATTTCTGTGCCTTCCTCAATTGTCAGAGTAGCTTCTGGTTCAATAACGATGTATCCATATACAACATGCGGAAGATTGTTTGTCCAAATCTCATTTTCTGAGATTGAATAATATTTAAAATTAATGCTATCTGTTCCGTCAAAGAAAAAATTATCATTTGGTAAATGAAAATTAGCGTTTCTTGCCGGTACAACCAGTTGAATTGTTTGATTGTTATCGCCTGAAATAAACTTAATATTGCTAGTTAAAAGAAATTCATTATTTAAATTGATATTAGCTGTTGCTTCTAAAAAAATGAAAATACTATCATTGGAAGCTATCTCAATTTCTTTTTGGTTTTCAACAGGATCTCCGTCAATATTCATTCTAAATACTCCATTGTTAGATGAACTTAATAATATGTTTGTTGTGATATTAAAATTATTCTGATTGTAAACAGTAAGAATTTTTGTTGGTGTTCCTATTGAATGAAATGATGTGTCAAAAATTATAGTATCGTTAGAAAATTTAAGATATCCAGAAATATTATTATCAAGAAGATCTTTTTTGCATGCAAAAAGAAATGTTATTATAATTAACAAAAATAAAGGTTTTTTTGTTTTCATATTTTCTTTAATCTTGATAAATCTCTTTTTTGATCTTTTTCTTTTATACTTTCTCTCTTATCATAAATCTTTTTACCTTTTGCTAGTGCAATTTCTAATTTTGCTCTTCCAATATTATTAATAAATAATCTTGTAGGTATTATTGAATTGCCCTTTTCTTTAACTTTTCCAAGTAGTTTTCGAAGTTCTATTTTGTTGAGAAGTAGCTTTCTATCTCTTTTGGGTTCGTGGTTATTATAGCCCCCATTTGAATATTCGCTGATGTGTAAGTTTTTTACAAATAATTCTTCGTCAACAAAAGTACAATATGCATCAGAGATATTAGCCTTATTATTTCTAATTGATTTTATTTCAGTACCAAGAAGTGATATTCCAGCTGTAAGTGTACTTATAACATGATATTCAAAGCTAGATTTTCTATTTTTGATATTTATTGACATATTGCAAATATAATGATTATCATATCCAAAGCATAGCAACTTAAGTACTAATATTATCCTAATGCTACATCAAGAATCATCATTATTATAAATCCAAAAATTAGTCCCATTGTTGCAATATCTGTATTGCCACCTCTTTGACTTTCAGGAATAACTTCTTCTACCACAATAAATATCATGGCTCCAGCTGCAAATGCTAGTGCGTATGGAAGGATTGGAAGTACTTGCATAACAATAACAGCTCCAATTACTGCAAAAATAGGCTCAACGATTGCAGATAACTGACCCCATTTCCAAGATTTCCATCTACTAACACCTTGCCTCCTTAGTGGCATTGATACAGCAAATCCTTCTGGAAAATTTTGTATTCCTATTCCTATTGCTAAAGCTATTGCGGCTCCCATTGAAAAAACTTCATTCATTCCTGTTAATTCTGGGTTTGCCAGTGCACCAAAAGCTACTCCTACTGCAAGTCCTTCAGGAATATTATGTAAAGCAATAGCTAAAACAAGAAGAATTGTTTTTTTCCAATTTGTTTCTACTCCTTCAGCTTCATTTCTTTTCGAAAATAAATGAAGATGTGGAATTATTTTATCTAAGATATAAAGGAAAAGTGCTCCAAAGAAAAAACCTACAGCTGGAGGTAACCATGATGGTGAATTTGATAGCCCCATTTCGTTTTGCATTTCAACATAAGAAATCGAAGGAGATAGCAGAGACCAGAAACTAGCTGCAATCATAACACCTCCCGTAAATCCTAATGAAGCATCAAGAATTTTTCTGTTACTTGATTTAAAAAGGAAAACTAAAGATGCTCCCAAAGCTGTTAATAGCCAAGTGAATAAGCCAGCACATAATGCTTGCATAACTGGTGATTGTATTATAAACCAATTGTAAAGATCAGATTGTTCCATTTTATTTAATAATTTTTATTAATAGATGTTTAGCGACATTACTACTTACATGGTGAAAGGAATCGTTGATCTTAATGTTTAAAGAATTATCAAAATCTATTTTTTCTTCAATAGTGATTTTTGTTCCAATACTAATGTTAAGTTTTGTTAAATAGTGAAGAAATTTCTTTTCGTCTAAAGTCACTCCCATTACTAATCCTTTTGTGAATGTATTTAGCTTATTTAATGGAACTGTATTAGAATTAGGAATAATACCTTCTTTTGTTGGTATAGGCTCTCCATGGGGGTCAAATTCTGGATATTCTAGGAATTTGTCTAGTTTGTCAATAAGTTTTTCTGACTGAATATGTTCTAGTTGTTCTGCAACAATATGTACTTCGCTCCAATCAAAGTTTAGACAATCAACTAAAAAAGTTTCCCATAGCCTATGCTTTCTTATGATAGTTGTTGCTAATACTCTTCCTTTATTCGTTAATGAAACGCCTTTGTATTTTTCATAATTAATTAATTTCTTTTCTAAAAGTTTTTTTAGCATATCTGAAACAGATGCTGCTGTTGTTCCAATTTCGCTAGCAATTGAGTTAGTAGATACTTTTTCTAGCGATTTTAAACTTAAAGTGAGAATTGCTTTTATATAGTTCTCTTCAGATAATGTAATCATTTTACAAATATAATTAAATATATTTAAAATAAAATTTAGATATGTCTAAAAAAGTGGATAATTGCAAAAAAAATGAATCTGAGAAATATATCAATAGTTGTTATTTTGCTTTTAACTATTAATGGGTTAGTTGCTCAAACAATAAAAGGGTTAATCGATTCTGATAATAAGGTTGTTCCTTTTGCAAATATTCAAATTAGAAATATTGATAAAGGAGTTTCTACTAATGAAAAAGGTGATTATATTATTAAGGAAGTTCCAGTTGGTAGTTATGAAATTTCAATTTCTTGTATTGGCATGCTTTCAGAAAATTTTAGTGTTGATGTTTTAGATGGTATTAATATATTTAACTTTAGTCTAGAGCCATCTGTATTTAATTTAGATCAAGTTGTTGTAACTGGTACTAAAACATTTAAAAGACAAACAGATTCTCCAGTTATAGTTAATATTATAGACGCAGATAAGCTTGAAAGTGTTCAGGCTTGTAATCTAGCAGAGGGATTAAATTATCAGCCTGGGCTTAGAATAGAGTATGATTGTCAAACTTGTAGCTATTCGCAACTTAGAATGAATGGTCTTTCAGGGGGTTATTCACAAATTTTGATAAATGGCAAATCTATATTTAGTCCTTTAACTGGTTTGTATGGTATGGAGCAAATTCCTGTTAATATGATTGAAAGAATTGAAATTATTAGAGGAGGTGGTAGTTCTTTATATGGATCCTCTGCAGTTGGTGGTGTTGTTAATGTGATTACAAGAATTCCAAAAAGAAATTCTTACAGTTTTGGTTATCAGTATTCTTTAATAAATAATTCTACTGATGATAATGTGTTTTACGGTAATGCAACTGTCCTCTCAGACAGTAAAAATTCTGGAGCAACTTTTTTTGTCAATAATAGAAATAGAGAATGGTATGATCACAATAGTGATAATTATTCAGAATTACCTGCATTGAGAGATAATACGTTTGGAATTAATTTCTTTTCTAATCCAACTCATAATCAGAAATTTGAGATTAATTTTGGTAGTATTCATGAGTATAGGTATGGAGGAGAGATGCTTGATGGGCCTCCTCATTTTTCTATGCAATCAGAAGAAAGAGTTCATGATGTCTTGCTTGCAAATTTAGATTATCAAATTGATTTCAACCAGGGTTTATCTTCATTTTCTTCGTACTTAGCGACTCAAAAAACATCACGTAAGCACTATACTGGAATTAGGCCAGTGGTTGGTTCTGAAGAGGATTTAATTCATTTGCAAACACCTCCTTATGGAACATCTTTAAGTATAACAAATCAGATAGGATTGCAATTAAATCATAGTTCAAAAAAACTCTTTGGAGTTAATATTCTTACTTTAGGTACTGAGATAATTTCAGACAATATCGATGATGAGATTAGTTCGTATAATTATTTAATAAATCAAAAAGTAAATTCGTTGGGATCATTCTTTCAATCTGACTGGAGTTTAACTAAAAAGATCAATTTACTGAGTGGTGTCAGGATTGATAAGCATTCAATGCTTGATGACTTAGTTTTTAGTCCAAGATATTCGTTAATGTATCATTTTAAGAAAAAAACGCAATTTAGATTGTCATACAGTACTGGTTTTAGAGCGCCACAAGCATTTGACACTGATTTGCATATTGCTTTTGCAGGAGGTGGTATTTCTAGAGTATTGCTGTCAGATAACTTGAAGGAAGAAAAATCTAGTAGTGTTAGCGCATCAATTAACTATGATAGGGTGGCAATGCGATATTTATTTGGGGTAACTTTAGAGGGATTTAAAACTGTTTTGAATAATGCTTTTTATTTATATCCAATGGGAGAGGATGAATTTGGCGAACTATTTGAAAAAAGAAATGGTAGTGGTGCCACAGTTCAAGGTTTGACTTTAGAAATTAGGGCGTTGTATGATGGGTTAGAATTTGAGTCTGGGTATACTCTTCAAAATTCAAAGTATAAAGAGTTAGTCAGCTATTCTGATGAATTAGTTGGTACTAGAAATTTTTTGAGATCTCCTAACTCATATGGATATGCAACAATAAAGTATAATAAATCAAGTAAGTTTATTGTTACTGCAAATTTGGTGCATACTGGAGTTATGAATTTAATTCATTTAGCAGGTGATCCTGGTCAAATTAATGATACATATGTTGAGTCTCCAATTTTTAATTCAATAGGTTTAAATTTTACTTATATTTTAAAATCAAAAGCAATAGGGTTTAAGACAGAGATAACTGCAGGTATAAAAAATATTACCAATTCATTTCAAGATGATTTTGATTCCTTTAAGAATCGAGATAGTAATTACTTTTATGGGCCAATATTGCCAAGAACATTTAATTTTGGTTTAATTTTTAAATCACTCTAAAACCTTAAAAGTTTACTTTTGTAAACATATTTATATCAAATATTTTCATGTTTTATAATATTTATTATATTTAATACTTAAACTATTATTATTCAATATTTTAGTAATTTCATATAAAGCTTTAGTTTAATTTATTAAGCTTTATATTGTAATTATTTATTATATATTTAATCGATATTTATATATTTGTAGTTTACAAATGTAAATTATTGAAAATTGCATAATAGACTTAAAAATTGGATGGAATCAAGAGGATTAAAATCTTCAGAACTTGCAGATAATATAGGTGTTACTCGAGCAACTATTTCACATATTCTTTCTGGACGAAATAAACCAAGTATTGACTTCTTACAAAAATTATTAAGTGTTTTTCCAAAATTAAATTCAAATTGGCTAATTACAGGAATTGGATATATGACTACAGATGATACTGATAATGCTACTCAGTCATTTAAAAGTATTGATAAAGTTGTTGTTTTTTATAAGGATAAATCATTTCAAGAGATTAAAGAATAGTTGTTGAATTCTTGTTTGTAATCTCATTTACTTATTTTGCTGAAATTGGTCTTAATTAGTACTTTTGTTTAAAACATCTTAATGTACAAAATATTTAGATCTTTCTTATTCTTATTAAATCCAGAATCTGCTCATTTTTTTTCATTTAAAGCTATAAAGCTCATTCTTAACTTGCCAGGTAAAAATTGGATAGTTCGAAAGATATTTAATATTAGAGATTCTAGATTAGAAAGAAATTTATTTGGCTTAAAATTTCCTAATCCAGTAGGTCTAGCAGCGGGCTTTGATAAAGACGCTACTTTGTTTGATGAGCTTGGTTCCTTTGGTTTCGGTTTTGTTGAAATAGGCACTGTAACTCCATTACCCCAAATTGGAAATCCAAAACCTAGATTATTTAGGCTTAAGAAAGACCATGCCATTATCAATAGAATGGGGTTTAATAATAGTGGCATTGAAGCTGTTGTTGCAAGATTAAAGAGAAAAAAAACAAATATTATTATTGGTGGTAATATTGGAAAAAATAAACTAACTTCTAATGCTGATGCAGTAAATGATTATGAAATTTGTTTTGAAAAACTATTTCCACATGTAGATTACTTTGCTGTAAATGTTAGCTCACCAAATACACCTGGACTTAGAGAGCTTCAGCAAAAAGACCCTTTAATAAGAATACTTAAAAGGATTCAAGCGATTAACAGCTCAAAGTTTAAAAGAAAACCAATATTATTAAAGATAGCTCCTGATTTAACCGTTGAACAATTAGATGATATTATTGAAATAGTTGCCTTAACAAAAATTGATGGTGTAATAGCTACAAATACAACAATAGAAAGGGGAGGACTAACAACTAATGTAAATCGTCTTGAAGATATAGGTAATGGTGGTCTTAGTGGTGCTCCTTTAAATGACAGATCAAATTATATAATTAATTATCTTTATGAGAAATCAAACAAATCATTTCCAATTATAGGAGTTGGTGGTATCAGTTCTCCTAAAGATGCAATCGATAAAATAAAAGCTGGAGCATCATTAGTTCAGATTTACACGGGCTTTATTTATGAAGGTCCTAGCTTAATAAAGGCAATTAATAAAGAAATTCTAGATTTATGAAATTAATAGAATGTCCTAGAGATGCGATGCAAGGAATAATTAATTTTATACCTACAGAATTAAAGATTAAATATATTAATCAACTTCTAAAGGTGGGCTTTGATACTATAGATTTTGGTTCTTTTGTTTCTCATCGACTTGTGCCTCAACTAAAAGATACATCAGAAGTATTATCTAGTCTAAATTTAAGTCAAACTAAAAGTAAATTACTTTCAATTGTTGCAAATGTTAAAGGGGCATCTGAGGCATGTTTACATAATGAAATTGATTATGTAGGTTTTCCTTTGTCGGTATCTGAAGAGTTTCAGAAAAGAAATACAAATAAATCTATAGCAGATGCATTAATATCTGTCGAAAAAATTCAGAATCTTTGTATTAATAATAACAAAGAGATGGTTGTTTATTTATCTATGGCATTTGGAAATCCTTATGGTGAAAATTATCATCCTGACATGATTGCTTCTTTAATACAAAAACTCAGTAATTTAAATATTAATACAGTTGCTCTATCAGATACTATTGGTGTTTCAAACAACATAAACATTTCTCAATTATTTGCTATTTTAACTAATGATTTTACTGACATTGAATTTGGAGCACATTTTCATTCTAAAAAGAATGAGTGGAGAGAAAAAATTGAGAGCGCGTATATCAATGGCTGTAGGCGCTTTGATGCTGCTTTAAATGGTTTTGGTGGGTGCCCTATGGCTAAAGATGATTTAGTTGGTAATATAGCTACCGAGAATCTTGCCACGCACTTTAAAGACGAAATAGAGATTAATACTGAGGAATTTGCTAAGAGTTTGCAGTTAGCATCTAAAGTTTTTAAATTATCAAATTAAAATATTTTTTTATTTTTTCCTGTTTTTCAAATATGTTTTTATTTTTGTATCATGTTTAGTACACTTAAGTTAGTGTAAAAGGGAATGGGGTGTAAATCCTCAACTTTACCAGAAGCTGTAAAGTCTATAACTTTGAATACCACAAATGCCACTGTTTTTTAATGGGAAGGCAATTCAAAGGGGCTAAGTCAGAAGACCTGCTATTCATATTTAATTTAATTGTTTCTGGAATAAGACAATTCAAGTATGAAAAATTATTTAATTTACATATTATTTTGTCTAACATCAATTAGTTTAATTGCTCAAAATACTATTGATACTGTTTTGCTACCATCTGTTCATTTAAACGAAACACGTGTACAAACTCACAATACAGGTGCTCATATCGAAAAACTGGATCCTAAATTTATTAGCTTATCAAAAAGTTATAGTTTATCTGATTTACTTAATAACTATTCTTCAATTTATATAAAACAATACGGAGCATTGTCTACTCCATCATTTAGAGGCACTTCAAGTTCACAAACTATAGTTAAATGGAATGGGATAGTACTTAATTCCACAGCTAATGGTTTGCTTGACTTTTCTATTTTACCAGTAGGGTCATTTGATGAAACTTACATAGTTCACGGAGGTGACGCTTCTGTATTTGGAAGTGGTGCAATGGGAGGAAGTATTCATTGTAATACAGTCCCGAAATTTAATAATAAGAGTAACATTATTGTTACTTTGGACAGGGGAAGCTATGGTTTAAATGGTAAAGCATTGTCGTTTTCTCACTCTAAAGATAATATTGCGCTTAGCATCTTTCTAAATCATATTACTGATGAAAATAATTTTAAGTATGTAAATACTTCTCAGTTATACTCTCCTTTGCAAGTTAGCAATTATGGTAAATTAAAATCAAATCAGAAATTAATCAACTTTTCGTATAAGTTTAACAATAGTATTGTGAAATTAAATTATTGGGGAACTGAAAGTGACAGAGAAGTTCCACAGAATATGACAACTTTAAATTCTGATTCTAAGCAATATGATATTTACGATAGATTTCTTATCTCTTCAGCTTTTTCTCTTAATTTATTTAAAATACAGTTTAAGCAAGCATATATAAAAGAAGATTTTAATTACACAGAACTATCAAAAGATATAAATAGTTTCTTTATAGCTGAGAGTTATATTTCTGACTTAAATTTAAAGTATACTAAGAAAAATTTAATATTAAATATTGGAAGTATTTTCTCAAACAATCTTATTGAAAACAATAACTATGGTGGAATTTATAAAGCTGAGAAAAATTTAGCAGTTTTTTCTGCCATTCAATTTGATACCGATAAACTTAAGATAAGTACTGTTTTACGTAAAGAATGGCATGATGTATATTTGGTTCCATTTATTCCTTCTCTAGCTCTTGAGTATAAAGTGTATAAAGATTTGAAAGTAAGAGGAAGAATTAATGTTAATTTCCGTTTGCCAAGTTTTAATGATAGATATTGGCAATCAGGAAATGCCTATGGTAATAATGATCTTTCTAGTGAAAATTCATTTAGTAGAGAAGTTGGTATTGATTACGCTAAATCTAACTATAGATTTTACTCAACAATATATTTCATGAACATTTCTGATATGATTTCATGGCAAACATTAGATAATGGAGACTGGACACCACAAAATATTCAAAAAGTAAAAAGTAATGGAATTGAATCAGGATTTAGCGTTAATCTGAATAAAATTTCTTTAAAAGCAAATTACTGTTTTACTAAATCTATTAGTGATTATTCTGCTTCTGAATTTGATGTTTCAACAGGAAAACAATTACGTTATGTTCCATTAAATAAATTAAATCTTATTCTTGATTTTAATTTCAAAAAAATTCATTTCATTTTTGATCATTCATTCACTGACAAGGTTATTACAAACTATGGTTATGAAAATGACAGATACCTTGATAGTTATTTCATATCAAATTTAACAGCAAAAACTAAAATAAAATTGCTTCCAATTAACATCGAATTTAAGGTTAAAAATTTAATGAATAAATCTTATCAAACTTATGAGAATTATCCAAATCCTGGCAGAGAATTTCTTTGCTCAATAAATTATACTATAAACTAAAACTAAAATGAAAACTAAA
>Ga0209374_1000738_pt1 | contig 35179 bp, 29 predicted proteins | sample SaaInlLV_DNA_10m_FD_184683 | JGI IMG/M metagenome (GOLD analysis project Ga0209374, IMG submission 184683) | Marine microbial communities from expanding oxygen minimum zones in the Saanich Inlet - SI075_LV_DNA_10m (SPAdes) (version 2) | ecosystem: Environmental > Aquatic > Marine > Unclassified ... | reverse complement strand
GCCGGTAGCGACGTTCTTGTCCCACAGCTGCCATGCTTTCAGGTTCATGAGAGCCTCGACGTAAATTGCAGCAACATCCAAGTTACCGCTGTATTTGCGATAAAGAGGTTCCATTGCTTTGGCGAAGGCAACATTCAGTTCTGGATCGTTACCCATATTGAGGACTGTTGGGTCTGCAGCATCACGCGCTTCAGCAGAATGGCGCTGTGCTAATGCGTCGATCAGGTCTTGCTCAAGTTCTGTACATCCATCTTTGAGGGAAACTGCGGTTTGGATTGAGTCGTGACCCGAACCAAGTCCTGGACTCCAGTTGTAGTTGGATGAGACACAGTATGCAATACCCCACCACGCCATAGCGCACGTAGGGTCAAGTTCGGTAACTTTGCTGAAACATGCAATTGCTTGTTCGTGGTTGTAGTTCAACATATGGCCAAAGCCTTCGACGAACATTTTGCGTGCATCTTCATTGGCACAGGTGATGGTTGTAGCAAAGGAATAATTCGATGCGACGCCGAAGTCATAATCAGTTGGGGCTAGAGACATGTTAGACCCTACAAGGAGGGGGTGTTAAGTGAATCGAATGGGAAATATCAAAATCCTTGAAATTGGGGAATTACTCTTCCTCTATTTCCGGCGTGGCCTCAAAATCTCTCGGCTTAGATGGTAATAAAATCCACATCAAAGGTATCAAAGACAAATAAGGGATATTTTTTCCGTAGGTTAGATCGAGTGTGGATTGGAATTCAACAAAGGAATCTGCATCCGATTCATTCGCCTGAGGCGGCTCACTGCGCATTGAAGAATAATTCTCAGGCTCTACCAATCCCAGGTCATAGCCACTGAACATCATATCAAATCGAATTCCGGTGGGTAAAAGCGACTGTTTGACGTTACTTTGACGGTGGGCTAAAGCGCCTTCCTCTGTTTGAGCGACAAATGTCTCATCTGCAAGCGTTCCTTGCTCATTGCCATCCGCTTCTTCCTCATCTTCGTCACCTCCATCGTACCCAGTCAAGTCAAGAACATAGGATGCAGGCATGATCACGAGAAAACAAGCAATAGCCAATGCAAGCGTTACTGCGCGTAATGCAGCTTTGAATCGAATCCCAGCAACGACAAGACATTCGGTTACGCAGAGTAAAACCAATGAAAAAAGGGTCGCATTGCGTCCATGTTTGAGCCATTCAATCGTTTCACCTTCATCCTCAGATTCTGATGAGGGGGTTTCGTCGTCCGAGTTGTCTTGGGTAATGTTTTGTTGAGAAGCATTTACTGGTTCATCGTAATCTCTGAACAACATATACAACAAGAAAGATGTAGCATTTTCCATCTCGACATCGATGAGCGTTTGCTCCTTATCGATAGCCACTAAAGCCTTGACTTTGGTTGGAGCCGGCTGACCTTCAATGTATTGACCTTCAAATTGAATCACCAGCCAAGCCGATAAAAACAAATGGAGAGTGATGAGGACGGTCCCCAAAATTCGCGCACCATCTCCTACACGGCTGTGAGGGGGGCGAAGGGCCATGATTTGCCCACACACCCCTCGTACTTGAGGATTCAATCACTCTTCGTTCTCGTCTGAACTGAGGTCTCGGCGGCTACCAGAAACAACGCCTGCAAGAACGATGACCGCAACCATTGAGATTGGGGATAAGAACGGCAAGTCTAAGCCAGATTCTTCTGCAAGTTCTTCAGCAGTCGGAGGGGTAGGGTTGTCGCCACCATCTGTTCCAGTCGATGTTCCTGTTTCAGGTAGAGTGAGGTTGCTCACATCAACTCCTGCTTCGATGAGATCTTCTTCGATTGCACCGAGGTCGTGGTCATCTACATTGACGATATCTGCGATTGTTGTAGCTTCTTCCATGCCATTGGTTGCAGCGTTCGCATCATCTCCGGTCAGGTAACGGATACTGAGTTTTGCTGGAGCGTCGTCGGTATATCCTTGGGTCTCTGGTCCGGCAAGAGTGTATGCGCCATCGTCGTTCATGACGTAAACGCCAACTCCGACCATTGCTGCATGTTCATTACTCCACATTGGAGACCACATACCATCGTCGTAAGGGAATTCTTCGAACGGTTCAACGTCCTCGAGACGGTCTTCAAGGTTCATACCGAATTGCTCGAGTACATCCTCAAGTCCAGAATCTGCAAGGGCTTCGACAACAGCCGCAACACGGTCGCTGACTTCATCATCTGACTCTTCAATCATCGTGCAACGCGTTTCCGAAACGTACGGGGTTGTGGCTCCGTCTTGGGTGATTTCTGTCATGAGGCAATATTCGCCCACTTCAAGTACATCGATGTTGCCTTCCACAGTGTATGAGCTGTCTGATCCGTCAATGGTCATCGTTCCAGAATCAAGTTGGTTTTGGTTCGGGTCCATCAGCGAGTAGGTCACTGTCGCACCTTCGTAACTAGACCAATCGTATACGGCCAAATCGTAGCGAAGGCTCATTTGTTCATTTTCATACAGATCAGAATAACCAAATTCAGGGCCAATCCATTGATAATTGCACATTTCAGATAATTCAACAAGTGGAGACGAGGCCCCTGTTTCGCTGATTGATGCTGTCATGCACATGGTCGCTTCTCCGTATGTTGACGGGATGGCTACGCCGCTGTCTTCGGACCAAGAGGTGGCCCATTCAGGGTTTTCATCGCACAACCACGAGTCGCAGATTGTGGATTCAATCGATGAAAGTGGTGTTCCTGCATCATCATATACATTCATCTGGAGTGTGTAGTGGTTGAGAACGCCTTCGTCTTCCAATGTTGGACAATCGCCATTACCGTTGTTGAGAGTTGCCCATTCCACTTCGCTTCCATCGTTGCAAGTGAACATCTTTGTCGAACCGTCAGCAGGCGCTTCGTCAGATCCATCGCTGCAGGCGGATTCGCCATCGTTCACTGACATGAAATCGATTTCAGATCCATCGTCGCAAGTAAACATTGCAGAATCGTCGCTTTGCAAAACTGAAGTATTACCTGAAAGAGCGGTCTGAACTGTAATGTTGTCTCCCCAGAAATGAAGTTCTCCGGTGAGTTTTGCTGGAGCGTTTCCGGGACTAAAGCCCTCTACATACACCCATTCCTGACTTAATGTCTTACCTTCCATAGTATCGATTAAGGTGATGTCGACAGAACAGTACTCATTTTCTGGGCACATGTCTGCATCATCCATGATTGTGACGCCATCGCCAACGGACCACACTTGGTCGCCAACGCTGCCGAATTCAACAAGGCTGCAATCGCCATCGGTAGGCATTCCGGGGTTTGAGCACGTAACCGGTGCGTTACCATCAACTGATACTCGGACACTAACTACAGCCCAATTGATGTCGTCGCCTTGGTCCATTGTAACGTAGGCTAGTTTGTCTTCATCGCCTTCATAGTTTACAGCTTCTTCGGAATGGAAATAATACATCATTAGGTCGCCATCCGCCTCTGCTGAGCCGAAAATCGATTCGAGACTGTCTGTAATGTCTTCACCGATGTCTTCAGCAACTTGTTCAGCAAACGATTCCCCAGAACCTGCAAGGACGTTACCCATCATCAGGAACATCAATGGGTTTCCAGGTGGGCAAGTGTCACAACTCTGGACTTGAGTGGTGAGGCCTTCGCCATCGCCGAGGTCAACGGTGAGTGTTTCTCCTTTAGAAAAATCGAATTCCCCGTACATCTCCATGTCAAAATCCCCCGATTCCGATAGAGAATCGGATATTTCAAGGTCGAATTCTCCAGCATCGAGGCCGAAGTCTTCAGTTGGAATACCTTCAATCGAGAAAGAGTAGTCAACTGCACCGGTATAATCACCAGTTAAGTCGCCACACTCGGATTCCCCGCATTCCCAGTAATAGTTATCATCTGCAGCAGACAAATCAACATAAATTGCATTCGGTGAGCCAAGACGCCATTGTGAAGAAGAGTCTGTGATTGAATATCCCAGAGTGAGTTCAGTACTGAAATCAACAGGGAACTCCTCTCCGCCGCCTTCCAACAATACATCAATGTCGAGGCCGATGAGGGCTGAAACATCCATGCTGAACTCCATGTCTGCTCCAATGAGGTTGTACGAATCATCGAGGTATTCTGTATACATCATGTCAACGGTCAAAACTTGTTCCAATGTTTGAACAATATCAATGTCAAAACTGGTCGTATCGGAACCAAAGTTCGTTTCTGACCAATCGGTTTGAAGGATTGAATCTGCAAGAATGCCGTGACGAAGAGTTACGTCATCGGTTCGGCTCCAAACTGAAACATCGTTTCCGTTGTTGTCTTGAATTGTTTGCGGAGTAATATCTTCTGTGTGGTGGACATAAACATTTGATGCACCGGTTTGCAATTGGCCGATGATGAGGTTAAATCCAGCATCGTCTGCAGCACCCATTACTTCGCTTAGAATCTCAGGAATATCGAGACCTGTGAAATTCTCAAGATCAGTGTCAACACTGCTCCAATCGTATTCTACACCGTAATAAAATTCGGATTCTTCGGTTGGGGTGGCACTTACGCTTCCCAGCGGCAAAAGAGATGCCAAGAGAAGGGTCGTCATGAGGAGGCTCGGCAACGTTCGGGCAATGTTCATACTAAGCCCCGTTTTGTACGAGAATATCAAATTATCCCCTACCTTTAAGAACGGAAATCTTCGAAAATACGCTTATTTTCGATTTTCCCGGCACACTTTAACGAAATTTTCGAACATTTCTTTACCGAATTCAGAATCGTTGACTTCTGGATGGAATTGGAGGCCGAACCGGTCTCCTTTCTCGTTCTCCATACCCTGGACTAGACAAGACGGGCTTTTCGCCGTGACAAAGAAACCTTCAGGAACGATATGAACTTCATCGTTATGAGATTCCCAAACGGTTTGTGTTGCAGCGGTGTTCGCAAATATTTTCCCGCCATCGTTTTGGAGTTCAATTTGCATAGCCCCAAATTCTGGAATGAGGGATTCTCGGGCGTCACCCCCGTAATGCCGAGCCATGAACTGGTGGCCTGCACAAATGCCGAGAATGGGAATATCAAGGTCAAGATAGGCCGCGCAATTTCCTAATTCTCCAGTAAGCCCGACCCGTGCTGCGCCTCCAGAAAGAATAATCCCGTCCAGTTGGCGAAGTTCGTCGACTGGAGTCGTGTTATCGATAATTTGTGTATCCACTTTCAGATAGCGGAGCATTCTCCACTCTCTGTGGGTCCATTGTCCACCATTATCAACGACATCGATTACGAGTGGTTTATCATCCATACGCTCACCTGTGGTTTTGCGTGTATGGTCGAACAGCCATGAACATGCCGCCCCAAATAATTCAGAGAATGGTTTGATGTTACAGAACATTCAGCATTAGATATGGCGCGAGTCGTTGTTGTTGGCGCAGGTCTTGCCGGCCTAGCATGCGCACTCGAAGCAACAACTGCAGGACACCATGTCGTCGTATTGGAGCGTTCTGCAAGAATTGGAGGCCGAGGCTCAACCCAGAATTTTGACGGCTTTCCTCTCGGATTTGGACCCCATCTGTTTTGTAAAAAAGGCCCATTCCATGATCTGGTACGTAAACTGAGCAGAGTGAAACTGAACTCTTCTCCTATTCAACTGCACAGAGTCGAAGTTCTCAACCACGGCATTGTTCGGCCTGTGGACAATGTAAAAGCGTCAATCATCGCCAAGAAAATGCTCCAAGAGGGAGACATGAATGAACGAATTGTTCGGGGTGCTAACTTCTTATCATCGTGGAACACGAGTTTAACTTCGGAGCGATATACTGCGCTGCAGAAAAACAAACTCCTTGTCTCCAATGAAGGATGGTCAGGGATGGTTGGAAGAATGGCCGCGGCACTCGATGAAGTCGGAGTTTTCATCGAATGTGGGCTGAAAGTGGAAAAAATTCAGACGGGGAAAGTTCATCTGGCCGATGGCAGAGAAATTGAGACGGATGTCATCGTTCTTGCCTGTGGACCCGCCGCAGCGAGAAAGTTCGTCCGAGGCATGGACGAAGAAAAGGCCAGGGATATATTCTCGCCTTTACAAAGAACAACGGCCAGTTTCATTGAGGTCGGTCTCGACTCAAAATCACTGGCCGGCCGTCAAGCAGTGGTAGATGTCGACAACCAATTGGCGATATTGGATTACAGGGCCATACAACCGCGTTTGGGGCTCGAAGGGAGTCATTTATCGGCTGTTGCTGTGGGAGGACTTGAATCAGACCCGGGTGAGACACGCTTCGCTTCTCAAGAAGAGCGGTTGGCGGCATTGAGTGCCTTTATGGATCAACGGGCATCTGGTTGGAAAGAGCACATCGTACAACATTCCGAGCAGGCCAAGATTACCATCCTCGATGCTGGTGAATACCGCGTACCCCAGCAAGCCTTTGCGGCCAATGGGGTTCTGTTTGCTGGTTCATGGGTCGAAAGCGAGCATCGACTCGCTGATGCTGCAGTCGATACGGGCCGGGCTGCCGGCCGTTCGGTTTCATCGGCGCGAGATTGAACACTTATCCACTGCCAACTCTTGGGCGTGACATGCGATTCGTATCATGGAACGTCAATGGCATTCGAGCAGCAATCCGAAAAGGGATTGACGATTATTTCGAATCTCTCGATGCTGATGTCGTTATGCTTCAGGAAGTACGCGCTCTACCAGAACAATTACCCAAGGGATGGAATTGGCCTGAGGGATACCAAGTTCACATGCACTGTGCTGAGAAGAAGGGTTATTCTGGTGTTGCAACACTTTCGCGAGAAGCAATCAAAACAGTTGAGACTGGAATGAACGGCTCTGTGGATACAGGCGATTCAGAAGGGCGAATTCTGGTTACGGAACACCAAGGGTTCACCTGCATCAACACCTATCTGCCAAGCGGCTCAAACAAACAAGAACGACAAGAATTCAAGGAAGCATGGATGGATGAGTGGAGGGGTTTCCTTGCCCCGTACCTCAAAATGAAAACCCCCGTTATTGTGTGTGGTGACCTTAACATCGCTCATACCGAAGATGATATCTGGAACGCAAAAGGCAACGCTAAATCAAGTGGTTTCTTACCGCAGGAACGAGAATGGTTCACTCAGTTACTGAATGATGGTTGGAGCGATGCCTTCCGAAACCATGTTGGAGAGGGGGAGAAAATCTACTCGTGGTGGTCAAACAGAGGGCAAGCACGTGCGCTGAACCGTGGATGGCGTATTGATTATTTTCTACTGAATGAGGCTGCAAAGAACATGGTTTCTGACGTCAGCATTGTGCGACAAGGAGGCATTGATGTCTCAGACCATGCACCTGTCATCTTAGATTTGAAGTTCTAAGCGCTCTCTTCAATGTCTGCTAAGTCGACCAAAAGAGCATCGACAATATCACGTAATTCCTGCAGCTTTGTATGCTGGACGACGACTGAAACAAGAGTTTCTCCATCCTCTTCTTGCGAGAATGCTTCACAGTGAGGGCGGTCTGCGGCGGCAAGAATACGCTGAGCCATAAGTGCTGTTCCAGACCATTGAATTGTCGCTTCGTGCGATTCGACCATGTTCCTTGGCAGAGGTGGGCTATTATGAGGATGACCCGTCGCAGCAGCATGGCGAAGACGAACGAAAGTGATCCGGTCTTTGCCGGCACAGGCGGTGTTGTGCTCGGAGAAGCACGCACAAACCACGAAGGGCGGAAAGCGATATTGTTGGTTCGTGATAATGAAAATACTGCCGAGTTTGTAGCATTGGTCGCAACTATGGGCATTACGATTGTCGAAACGCTGCACCAGCCTGGACACCCCGACCCTCGAGGTTATTTTGGAAGAGGTCGGCTCCAAGATGTAGCCGATGAACTTTCGAGTCGAATAGGCGCCCACCCATGGCAAGGAGTGGACCTTGTTCTCTTGCACACCAATGCTTCACCGCGTCAACTTGTTGGCGTTAGTGAAGGAATGCAAATCGAAGTTTGGGATCGCGTTCGGTTGCTCCTGTCGTTGTTCACATCGCACGCCTCTTCGCTTGAAGCAAGGACTCAAGTTCGAATCGCTCGAATGCAAAGCGACCGTACCGTACTTCGAGAACTTGCCAATCAGCAGACCACTGGTGAAAGGGCAGGTTATGGTGGCGGTGGTATCACCGCTTTACAAGCGACTATTGCCAACATTAATCGAGAACTTGTACATTTGAGAAAGCGTCAAAGAAAGCATGCTGTGGCTCAATCCGAGCGTAGAAAACAACGCTCTCGCGGCGGGGCGATGACCGTAGGCCTCGCCGGATATACGAATGCAGGAAAGTCAAGTCTTTTTCTTGCCTTGTCTGGAAAGGAGGTGTTGGTCAAGGACAAACTTTTCTCGACATTGGAAACCACAATTGGGCGCATGGAGGCGAGTCCGCGGGTTCTTCTCGCCGACACTATCGGATTCATTGACCATCTGCCCAGCGCAACTCTCGACGCGTTTCGAGCCACGTTAGCAGAGGCATTGGAAAGTGACCTGCTGCTGATTCTAGCAGATGCTAGCGACAGGCCAGAAGAATTAGAGCGCAAGCTATTCACATCTAGAAATGAAGTATTTACTCGGTTTTACGGTGAAGAAATTGATGAGGAATTTCCTTGGAAATCATCAGACACTTCCGTAGTCAATCATGTGTTGACCGTTCTCACGAAAATCGACCAAGCGAGTGAAGCACAGTTGGAAGAAGCCGTCGCAACCGTTGCGGCTCTGGGACTACCAGATCCAATACTCATTTCCTCACATTCTGGCAAGGGAATGCAGAAACTGAAAGATTCGATTCTCTGGCATTTGTTTGGTCCACCAACAGATTTACTCTTGCTCCCCGTTCCAGCAGGAGGCGGTCGGGCCGTCGAAGGGCTCGTTTCAGACGTCTACGATTCAGGTCTCGTCTCGAACAGAATCAACCATGACGATGGTATCGTAGAAATGCGAGTATGGATACATGAACACGCTCTTGCCAGGTTACTCGCTCATTCCAAACATCGCATTGAAGTGAAGTAGGTCGGCCTCCTACCACCTCTATGGCCGACGCAGAGTCCACTGTTTCTGCAGACGGCCCCGATTACATTGACGAGTTGACTGGACTTGCTGAACCAACTCAAAGTTTGATGTTTTCATCGTCCAATACAATCCTCACTAAACCAGATCCAAACATGCACCCTATGGGTCAAGCAATTGGCGTATTTCTGCTCTTCATATGTCTGCTTGGATTCCTTAATGGCGCCGATTATGCCACGCCTAATTCTGGTCTCGTACGGCCGGATGAATTTGTCTACCGGCTCTCTCTTACCGCTCCTGACGAAACGGCAACGTTTCGAGGCGTGGTTTACGATGATGAAGGGCAACCACTTGAAAATGCAACGCTCTACATCTCTTGGGATGACAACGGGATTTGGAATTCCACTGAAATGCAAACCGATTCAAACGGCTTCTTCAATTTTGAACGGCTTGACCCCGGACTTGCCCGAGTCGATGTTCTCGTCGAACGGGATGGTTACCGAGATGTTTACTCAAATCGCGTCTTGTTTTCGCCACCCGCAATGATTGAACCAATAGGATTTACAACGATAGATTTCACAATTCCTTCGCAGGAAGACTTCGCTCAAGAGCCTTGTTCGAACGGCGCTGAAGAATGTGAAATACGCTACATCGACCTCACTGAGGGGCAAATGGACCATCCACTGATGGACCCCGGCGCCTCAAGCATCTATGTGACAATTGGATTTGCTTTCATGGGTTTGGCGCTCATAGGAACTGGTTTTACAGTTTGGGCCATGAAATCCGGCTCAATAGCCGTACTGCGGACCGCTGCTGGCATCTCTTTCTTCGGCATGGGGCATTACTACACAGCGTGTTGTTTCGGAATTGTTGCCTTTGTTTTGACCTTCGCAGTACCGAAAAGGTATGTTCCTATGAATGAAGAGTTTCGTTGAATCCTTGCATTTTGATGCAAGCACCCCGTCCATCTTAAGTCGACTTCGCCCAGCAGGTATGCATGGACCTGTTCTCTTCAGCATGGATGACGCGGTCTCTCGGCGAGGCAGTATCCGCGCTTTACTTGGAACAAGACGCTGGCCTGTTCGCCGGCGGATGGAACGGATGTGTCAAATCTTGGGATTCTGACGGTGAACTGCAATGGACTGCTAAACTCTCCGATCGAGTGACCGTACTCCAGCGAGAAGGCGATGTGTTGTTCGCAACGGCAGGGCTTCATGTTGCCTGTATCGATATCTCAGACGGAAGTGTTCGTTGGAATCATGCACTCGAAGGCAGTGCCGACTCGATTACCGTGTTCGAAGATTCCCTCTATGCAGTTTCATCGGTCTACGATATTGAGCATAACGATTTTTTGGAGTCGGCTGTATGGAATTTCTCTTTCGATGGTGAGCTCCGTTGGATTCATCGAATGGATGAGCGGCCTTGGGTCACACTGAAACATGACGGCGATGTTTGGTTTGGTCTTGGTCGGCCAAAATGCGGTTTCGCTAACATTCGTGGCGAGCATGAATTCATTCACACCCCAACGGAGGCAGATTCGCCAATCACGTGTGGTTCCGAAACCGAATCGGAAATGGTTTTTGGACATGCAAACGGTTCGGTTTCGAATCAAAAGGGCGACACTGTATCTGATGAAAAAGGCGGCATTGAACATATTGTAGCTATGGCTGGAGGTTATGTTGCTGCTCTCGAAAATGGGTGTATCGTTGCGCGGATGAAGGGTGAAAATATCTGGTCGACCGAGGGGGGATTGGTATCGAGGCTTGCTGTTGGCTTTGAAATTGAGAAAAATCCAACGCTATGGTCTGGCCGCTGGTCTGGCTCCGAAGGGATTCTTAGCATCCAGGATGTTGTTTCAGGGAAAATCCTTGCCAGCACTTCCTCAAGCCGTTGTGAATCAATCAGTGTTGACGCAACACGGACGGCAATCGGATGTGAAGATGGGAGCATCCATGTTTGGGAAAAAGACATGCTCAGTCGTCGAATGAAGGCAAATGAGCAGACGATTCCAAAGGATAATCGCAAATCCGCTCTGCAAGATAAATTACGAGCTTTGCGTGACCGGTAATTACTGGTTTGAGTCCCAAACACTGATTGGGGTATCTGCAACGCTTGAAGAATCGATACCATCTCCAACCGTATACTGCTGTGGTTGAACTTGTTGCGGCATTTGTCCTTGAATTGGCATCATGCCTTGCTGTGGCATTTGACCCATCTGCTGCATACCTTGGTGCGGCATGTAACCAGGAATAGGTGTTGGTTTTCCGCCAGTCAACAAACCGATTAACAACAGTATTCCGCCAAGACCGCAACAGCAGGTACCGATCAAACCGATGCCGAAACCGCTGGCCAGCCCCATCGCGCTTTCACCGAGGACAGAGTAGTAAGGATCGCTGTCGAAAATATACAATTCTGTATCGCTGGAGATGGTGTATCTCTCGCCTTCCGTGCAATCATAACCGGTGTCTTCATCGATTGTTGCGCAAACATAACCAAAGATAATTCGTCCATCATATGGGTTTGGATCGAATTGGGAATCAGAGAATTCGTAAGGGTCGTCCGAGTATATGCATGTCAACGTGCTCGATGCTTCGGTGACGTCGTTACCTCGGTTTGTGGTGACGGTGAAAGAGTTATCTTCACAGTCGTCGGTCAAACCGTTTTCATCGTTGTCTTGGTATGAACCATTCATCATTACATACCATCCGTCAGAGCCTTCGCCGCCTTGTTCACTGAATGTATAGGTGAACGAGGAATCGGGACCCTCAACATAATCCATGTAATCGATTGATGTTAACTCGCCAATGCCATCTGCTGACTCAATCCCCGCAATACCAAAAGACGCTACTGCAATCAAAACACAAACGGCTCCTGCAATTAACAACGACTTGTTTGCCATGAAAAGACGTGTTAACGGTTCTATTTAAGAGGAGAGGGGGATTCATATGGATACCTTTATGATATCACGCCGATACCATTGACCAGTGAGTACCATGCAAGCCATGCCCCCCCCACAGACAATAGCCCAACAGACGGACGAAATAATGTTCAAAGATTTAGAGAAAGCAACCATCAATGGTTTCGTCGGAATTGGAATCCATATCCTTGCAGTCCCTGCACTCATATTGATTCTCGCCGTTACATACGTCACGACGTTTACCGCTTTCTTTGGAGTCATCCTACAAATCGCACTCGCCATACTTTGGTTCTTACAGTGGAACAGCTACCTCATCATCAATCCAAATGAAGCGCAAGCCCTCCAATTCTTTGGAAAATACGCAGGTACTGTTCAGAAAGAAGGTTTCCATTTCCTCATTAATCCATTGTATCAAAAGCAAAAGATTTCGTTCCGAATTCGAAATTTTGAATCTGCAAAACTCAAGGTCAATGACGTGAATGCAAATCCGATTGAGATTGCTGCAGTTGTGGTTTGGAAGGTCGTAGATGCTGCTGAAGCCCTCTTCGAAGTTGACAACTATCACGGCTACGTCCAGATTCAAAGTGAGGCGGCATTGCGCGCGATGGCGACAAAGTACCCTTATGACATCATAGAGGACAAAGATATCGGAGGAGTTGCTCTATCAAGCCACCAAGAAGTCATCGCTCAAGAGTTGCAACTTTCGGTTGAAGCGCGGCTGAAGCGAGCCGGAATTGAAGTTCTTGAAGCCCGTATTAGTCACCTGGCTTATTCTCAGGAGATTGCACAAGCAATGCTTCGCCGACAACAAGCAAGCGCTGTGGTTGCTGCCCGAAGTGAAATTGTCAAAGGTGCTGTTGGAATGGTCGAATTAGCTCTTGAACAACTCAGTGCTAAAGGCATTATTGATCTAGATGAAGACAAGAAAGCGACCATGGTCAGCAATCTTTTGGTTGTCCTTTGTTCTGAAACCGATACAACACCAGTCATTAACACCGGAACGCTCTATCAGTGATGTGAGTACTTGATAACCACGGGAGTGATCAGCCGCCTCGTCTTACCAATCGTAATTTCGGTGTTGTTGTTTGCTTACGCTGGCTATTGTTGGGTGACGCAAAAAGTCCATGTAAGAGGCAAAGGCTGGAAAACAAAGGATGAAGCGCCGAAAACGTTCTATTTCACTGTTATAATCCTTGTACTCATAGGACTAGGCCAATTAGTGAGTACTGCTTTTTTCCATCTGAAATATGAGTGGTGAATGTTGATGGGTGAAACGAACGAGGACATTCGAGATGGGGTGGGGTCCGCCAAAAAAAAACCGAAACAGGAGAAGAAGAAAATTCTTCTTCGCCTCGACCCTGCATTGCATGAACAGTTGCGATTGTGGGCTGAACGTGACTTCCGTTCACTTAACGCACACATTGAATTCCTACTGAGAAAGGCTATACACAAAGAGAAGGATTGAGTGACATGCAAGAGGAACGGGGATTCTTTTCGAAATGGTTTGGTTTCAGTGGCTGGAGAATAATGTCGGCGAAAACCCGTATCTTTACCCAAATCATCTACAGAGTAGCGTTCCTATTCGGCCTAGCTTTGCTCATTATCGGCTACGGATATGTGACAGGCTCAGAACCCGGTGGATTGCCTCTAACAGCAATGATTGTTGCTTGGTACCTTCTTTTCCAAGTCGTGATTAATTTCATCTTTGTCGAAGGCTCAAGATAACAGTCATTCCGATGACCGAGGGCCTGTCATTTCTTCAGGACGAACCCATGCGTCGAATTCTTCATTGGTCAAATACCCAAGTTCCATTGCAGATTCACGGAGAGTCGTACCATTCTCGTGAGCCTTCTTTGCAATTTTAGCGGCCTTGTCATAGCCAATATGGTTGTTCAGTGCCGTAACCAACATCAACGAGTTCTCCAAATGGGCAGCGATGTTTTCCTTCACTGGTTCAAGGCCGTCAACACACTTTGTTCGGAAGGCAGTACATGAATCGGTGAGCAGGCGTATAGAGTGAAGTAGATTATGGATCATCATTGGTTTGAAAACATTGAGTTCGAAGTTACCTTGGCTACCGCCGATGGTAATTGCCGTGTTGTTCCCCATGACTTGACAGCAAACCATCGTCATGGCCTCGGCTTGAGTAGGATTGACTTTGCCCGGCATGATCGAAGAGCCGGGCTCATTAGCAGGAAGAGAAAGTTCGCCAATACCGCAACGTGGACCAGAGCCAAGCCAACGAATGTCATTCGCAATTTTCATCAAAGAAACTGCAAGGGTATTGAGTGCACCAGATGCCGCAACTACAGCGTCGTGGGCTGCAAGTTGGGCAAACTTGTTTTCTGCTGTGCAGAAGGTAAGCCCTGTGATATTGGCAATTTCATCCGCCACCATTTGTGCGAACAGTGGATGTGTGTTGAGTCCAGTTCCAACAGCTGTACCGCCCAAAGCCAATTCAAACAAATCATCCAATGCAAAATCGATACGGCGCAGGTCTGCGTCGAGTTGAGCGACCCAACCCGATGCTTCTTGACCGAGAGTAAGGGGGACTGCGTCCATTAAGTGCGTTCGGCCAATTTTGACGATGTCTTTCCAATCATCTGCTTTCGATGCTAATGCATCTCGTAGAGCACGAACACTCGGTAGGAGATTGTGGGTAATCGCTTCTGCAGCCGCGATGTGCATGGCTGTTGGGAATGTGTCGTTCGAAGATTGTGCTCGATTGACATGGTCGTTAGGATGGACGGGTGTTTTTGAACCTAGAACGCCACCTGCCAATTCAATGGCCCGATTAGCGATGACCTCATTGGTATTCATGTTCGACTGTGTCCCGCTTCCAGTTTGCCAAACGCGCAATGGAAAGTGTTCATCCAGGCAGTTGTCGAGAACTTCCTGTGAAGCCGCAATAATCAGGTCGCCTACTTCAGGGTCAAGTTGTTTGAGAGCAACGTTGGTTTTTGCTGCAGCCTGCTTCAAAATTCCGAACGCTCGGATGACTCCGCTCGGCATTGTGTCTTCCCCAATGTCAAAATTGATCAGAGAACGGGCAGTCTGGCAGCCGTAGTATTTGTCGGCTGGAACTTCGAGTTCGCCCATTGTGTCGGCTTCAATCCGGACATCGGTCATGAACAGCCCTTGAGGCTGAACTTCTTCACAGTTCGCACAGATACCTCGATGAGTCGAGGATTTGCAGTAAGCTCAATTCAATATGAGCTGTTGCTCCTTGCCTTCTAACCATGGTGAAGGTGCCTAAGAAAAGGCATTGAACTCTAGAAACCAAAGCGAAAGCCGAAGTTGGAATCACTGGAGGCGCACGCGAATGATTTGTTGGGGTGTACGAGGGCGGTCGCCGGGCAATTTGTCGCATCCTTCAATGGCTTGTACAACATCCATGCCTTCGATGACTTCACCGAAAACAGCGTGGTTGCCATCGAGCCATGGAGTTGGGACGGTGGTCAGGAAGAACTGGGAGCCACCGGTGTTGCGGCCTGCGTTTGCCATCGAGAATATTCCTGGCTTGTCGTGCTTGAGGCGCAGAGCTGAGGGTTCACAAGGAATCTTCCAGCCAGGCCCGCCGGTTCCGGCGTTACGAGCCATAGGGTCGGCAGAGTGTGGGCAGCCGCCTTGAATCATGAAGTTCTCAATGACTCGGTGGAAGTGGAGGCCGTCGTAGTGTCCACTCTCAACCAGACGAACGAAGTTCGCTACTGTATCTGGTGCTTGTTCATTGTACAACTGAATTGTAATGTTCCCGGCGCTTGTCTCCATGAGTGCTTGCATGATGGCTCCACAGAGCGGGGGGTCAAGAGCATTCGCATCAATCAACTCTCTCTCACGAGAGATACACGGCTCAATTCTTCAACCAAGGACGGAAGTGTTGGTCTGCATACGCTCGAGCGTATTCTGCAGGATAACCAGAAGCGATCAGTTGTTGCTCGTATGCAAGTTGTTCTGGAGTAATGGTTGAATCTGCCTGAAGAGAAACTGCACCAGTGTTTGCAAACGCTGCTTGCTGTTGTTCAAACATTTTGTCTTCATTTGGAGTGTTACGTCCACGGGTAAACGCAAGTGCTGCAAGAGCCAATACCAAGAGAACTGCACCGGCCAAACCAAACGTTAGCGCGTTCATACCGAACATGGCAGAATCGGATTGAGTCTTGTCTGTATCAGCTGTGCCATCATCAGTTCCGCTGTTGTTGGTCGTATCATCATCGATTGTCTGATTTGTGTTCGTCGTTGTATTGTCAACCGGGTCAACCGGGTCTACCTGTCCATCCGTGTTGTTGTTCTGGACAAGTTCACATCCATCAGGGCCTACGGTTGCTCCAGCCGGTGTTGAGAGGCAAGCATCGGTTGAGTCGTCAACTCCGTCGTTGTCGGCATCGATTCCTGTAGGCTCCGGAGGGCAGCCTGGGCCGCCAACGCCGTTCGCCACGCCCGCAACTTCTGGGCACGCATCACCGTCAATTCCACTCGTGTTGTCGCCGTATGAGTCTCCATCAGAATCCAATGCCTGGCTGGCGTCAAACGGCCACAAGTCGTTCAAATTAGATACTCCGTCGCCGTCCAAGTCAGCACAACCCACTCGATCGATGGTCGAATCGCCGTATGTCGTTGGGCAGTCATCAACGATTCCATCGCCTGTGTCTGTCGTATTGAAGCCATCACGGTCAATATCGTTCGCCCATAGTTCTTGTTCATTCTGAATAAAGAAAGGTTCGCCAGTAAACTGATTGTTCGTTTCATCGGATTCCATCAATACATCATCGACGTCGATTGTCAAGCGGCAAGAATAGTTGCCGCTGGCTTGTTCATCCATGGTTGTGTAATAAACAAGTTTTGAACCAAATGTGGTATTGTAAACCCCACTCACAACAATCGTATCTGTCGCCATACGGTCGATTTGCGTGCCACTTTCATCAAGCAAATCAAGGTGTACAATGATGGAAGTCGATTCAGCATCTCCGCGAAGACTTACTAATTCCCATGTTATCTGTACTTCAGAACCTGAGGTGTGGTCCGTTGGACATACGAGGGTGGTTACTGCAATGTCTGCTGGAGCCGAATCGAGGGTTGTAATCGTAAGGTTGTAGAATGCCGCACTACCACCAGAACGGATGGTGAGGATAAAGTCGGTTGTCTTTCCTTCGTAATCGCTGTTGTACGAATTGAACAAAATGCCGTAGGACATATTATCGATTTCAGCGATCGTATTTCCATTTGCATCCTCTAAAGTTGCGGTCATTGCTGTCGATGTGTCGGCATCGAATTCAATTTCGAAGTTCTTTCCGTCGTTGACTGTGAAAGCGTATACGTCGATTTCATCGACACCGCTGAAGCAGCCTTGTCCAGATTGCGCTGGGTTTTGTCCAATGTTAATACCAGCGCCTGTAGGAGCGTCTTGGCCAAGTCCGATATCATCGGGTTGACCGCAGTTGAAATTGTTCGGATCAACGCCTTCAGTCTCTATAATGAGCGTGTAAACGCCAAGACTAATCCAGCTGCGAACTTCAATGTAGAATGTTCCGCCTGCTCCAGCAAAAGTCGAGGAGTCTGATGTCGTGACGAGTTCATCGTTCGACGCACTGAGTAGGCTACTGTCAAAGACTGTGCCTTGGCTGCTGCGTAGGTAAAGGTCTGCATCTTGGTCGGCAGAATTGACAAGTGTGACTGTAACATTGAGGCCAGGTGAGACTTCAATTTCGTACCAATCTTCATCATCCACATCCTTGTGAATGCATCCGATAATCGTCATCGAAACATCAGTCCCTAGAGCCGCTGCAGTCGCTACATCCTCTCCAGCATCGCCGCCTAAGGATGCGTCATTTTGAGTTGGACAGGATGTCTCTTTGGTATCGATGAGAATTTCTTCTGGGGTTAAGACCATGTTGTCGTCTTCGATTTTCTCATCAATCTGTTCGTCGGAATCAACCATGACGATGATTGAATAATTGCCGCCAGTGGTGCTTGTTGGAACGGTCACCGAAAGCTGATACATATCTGAGACATTTACATCAAGAGAAGGGAGAGTCAAGTTACCCAACTCTACATCGTGGTCCGCAAGGCCAATATCAACTGAAAGCCAAGCCGTGAGTAAGGAGGCCGGAGATGGAATTGTTCCGGAATTGAGGACTTCCACATCAATGTCAATGGTATCACCTGCACTTGCTTGGAGAGGTGATGAAGAATTTGCAATAACGAGATTGGCTTTCGGCGTAGAATAGTTTGTCCAAACTTCCAAAGTCCAGTTGACTCCAGTTCCTGAACGAGATAAATTCACAAAATAGGTTCCGCCAATGCCGTCAAAGTCTCCTCCCGAAGAAGTGACGATTGCATCACCGCCGAAAAACGCAGTCGAAGAGTCGACTTCTGCTGAGTTGCTGTCGGTCAAGTCAAGAGAGACGACGACGGATTCCGCTAGACTTAGAGTCACATCAATCGTGTGGTTTGCTGGGACATCAAAAGAAAATACATCGTTTGCTTCAACACCGTCGATGCAACCGGTATATGTGGCGGTCACGTTGGTCCCCAGTGGTGCAGTAACGTTGGCCTCCTCTGATGGTGCATCACCGCCGAGTCCAGCATCGTCTTTGCCGTTCGGGTGGAGGTCGTCGCATGAATCCCCAACCAACATCACTCCAGAAGACCAAATGAAATTGTTTGATTCATTCTGCTCGGTGAGGTTGTCGTATCCATCAGCAAACAAAAGCCAGTAGTAGGTGCCGTTTGAAAGACTAGACGGGAGAAGAACTTGTGCCGTTGTGGTGCGGCTGGTGTTCTCTGTAAGCGCTGCTTCCGGTTCGGAAGCATCGATCAGCGTATCTCCGAAATCATACGTTTGGTCAGTTGACAAAACGAATTGGACCTCAAAAGCATCGGATGTCTTGTTGTAAATGTTTTCAACCACGTATTCGACATTGACGGAATTACCCGGCTCACCGGACGTTGGTTCGACAACGGAGGTAATGGTGAGGTCTGGCCGTGGAGGTGTGTTGTTTGTCCATGTTCGCAAAGAGTATTGTCCATCTCCACTGTACACAAACACCTCAACATAAAATGTACTCGCTACGCCGGAAAGAGATGTCGATTGAGTTGTGACCTTTTCGAGGGATGTAGTGGATTCAGAACCATCTATGTAGGTCCCGGATGAGTCGATGAGATAGAGGTCGAAATCCGCACCGGCTGGCACGACCAGTTCAATGTCAACATCCTTGGAAGCGGAAGTCGTAATCTCGTACCAATCTTCGGTGTCGGTAGAGTCTGCGCAGCCTTGATTGCCGCTTTGGCCACTGTTCGGGTTCGTTCCAAGACTGCGAGAAGTTACCGAGTTGTTTCCAGCATCACCAGGAGTGCCGGCATCGGTCTGCGTTACGCAGGCTGCACGGCCACTGGTTCCGCGCTTGGAAGTGAAATCTTTGTACAAAAGTTCCATCAAAGGCAAGTCTCGAGAATCTGTAAGGAAGTCCTCTTGAGTGGCTGAGGTGTTCGTCTCGAAGTCGTCTTCCTGCGCGGAGACAAGGGGCATCATTGTCGAGAATACGAACAATGCGACAAGAGAAAAGGCCATTCGGCGGTCGTTCTGCATGTATTTGGCTTCGCGTGCTCCGTTATGAAACCTCGGCTTTGAAGCCGATGGCGACTCGCAGTAATATTGCAAGAGTTTCAAGCAAATGCGCGCTCGATTTCAATTGCGAGATTGTCGAAACGTCCTTGCAGTTCGTCCATTGCGCCGTTGAAAGCTTGTTCAGGAGTAAGGCTTCCATCGGTTTCGTAAGAGAAGATGTATGCGCCTTCAACTGGTTCGAGAGTAATGGCATCGTCAAAGTCAACATCACGGTTTGTTCCGGGGCCAACTTGGTGGAGGGCTTTTTCGAGGTCCATGAGATGATTGATATCGGTCATGGTCTTGTCCTTCCCGAAGAGTTTTGCGTCGATTGGCTTACCGTCGGTAGTTGTCAAACCAAGGTCAAACAGAACATTCGCCTTCTTTGGCTTGTTGAGTTTAGCAATATTGTGTTGTCGGAAACCGACTGCAGCAACCGGTGACCACTTTGCATGCTCTCGGCCGCGACCGAGGGTGGCAAAGGCGTACAATTCCAGGAATTGGCCTTTTGAAAGAATGGTGAGAGGGATTCTCTTGTGTTCTTCTCGGATATCGAACATCTGGTCAGAAATGTTTGTCAGATCGCCAGCATACACAGTGCGGTTCTTCTCATCAGAATCTTCAGATGGTCCATCCTTTCGGATGTGGTAAAGAACTTGACAAGTCAAGCAACCCTTGGATTCCTCTGCAAGGTCCTTGCAGTTTGGACAGTCTTCAGGGAAAGTGATTCCTTCGTCCGGATGTGTAGGGATCGGGATCATTGCCAATCGGTGGGCGATTGTCTCATCTGGGAGAACGTTAACGGATTCGAAAACTTCTCCTTTGTTGTCTTGGTTTACACCTTGAGTGAAATTAACCTTGTCGATTGCAAGTTTTGGTACATCCGCAATAAGTGCACGGCGAACTGCGTTCACTTGTGCAGCGTCAGTATTGCTCAAGAGAATTCGAATTTCATTGCCACGTGGCCATCCATCAACGATTTGTACATCCATTTTTTCCACCTCAAAAATCAAACACGGCGGCCACGGCGGCCACCCTTCTTCTTGGTACCGTCGTGAGCGATTGGCGTCACGTCTTCGATACGAGTGATTGTCATTCCAGCACGGGTAAGTGCTCGGATTGCTGCTTGGGCACCTGGGCCTGTGTTGTTTGAAAGGTTACCACCTGGTGCTCGGTACTTGATGATGAGTTGAGTGAACTCCTTGTCTTTGAGTTCGTCAGCCATCTTTTCTGCAGCACGGGTCGCAGCGAATTGTCCGCCGCTGTCCTTGGAAGACTTGACAACTTGACCGCCTGAGCAGGTCGTAATGGTTTCAGCACCGGTCAAATCGGTTGCTGTCATCAAGATGTTGTTGTAAGAACTGAAGATGTTTACGATTGCACGTCGTGTCATCACTCGTCACCTCCGACGTTGTCTGCGGATGGTGCTTCAGCAGCAGCATCCTTGACTTCAGTAGCAAACTCTGTGGTTGCTTCTGGATCAACTTCTTCGTCTTCAACACCGTATTCAGCGGAAGATGCGCGTCCGTCAATTGCCTTTCGAATTGGGTGTTCGGAGTTGTTTGCCCATGGGCAAGAAGGATGCCATGTGAGTGATTCTTCTTCGTCACGGGAAATTTGGTACGATGGAATCGTAACCTTCTGGTCACCAATAACGATTTTACCGTGGGTGACGAATTGACGAGCTTGCTTCATTGAAATGGCAAGTCCCTTGTAGTATACTTGAGCTTGCAATCGGCGGTTGAGGATGTCTTCAGTACTTAGAGAAAGAATATCGTCAAGGCTTGCGTCAGAGGAAATGAGGCCCTTGTTGTGAAGTGAGCGAAGAAGGTCTTCCATCTCTTTCTTGCCGTGAGCCTCACTGGTATCAACCATACCGATCAAACGCATTGCTTGGCGTCGATGGCGTCGTAGTTGGGACTTAGCCTTCCAAATTTCACGCATGTTCTTCAATCCGTGATTGGCTTGAATAGCGTGTTCTTCTTCGATACGTGCAGCCTTCCACGGGTGAGAAGGTGTGTCAAATTTAGGTCGTGCAAACTTTGGTTCTCCCATTCATCATCCCTCCAATCACTTCTTTCGGCTCACACCAAGTGTGAGTCCGCCACGGCCGTTCGAACGACCGCGTTGTCCACGTACTTTGTTTCCGCTAGCGTGGCGAACACCACGGTAACACTTCATTGTACGAAGTCGGTTAATATCGTCTTCAAGAGTAAGTGAGACTTGTTGTCCTGTAAGGTGAAGTTCATCTCCAGTTTCGAGGTCTCTTTGGCGGTTAAGCATCCAGAGTGGGACCGTTTCTGCGTATCCTTCGATAGCAACACGGAGGGTCTCCTGTTCTTCCGCCGAGAGGTGGCCGGCGAGTGAAGCAGGGTCGAATCCTGTGTTCTTGCAGATTTGAATTGCGGTTCTTGGGCCGACGCCACGAACTGCCGTTAAGGCAGTTGCAAGGGTCTTCTGCCCGTCCATATCCGTATCAGCCATTCGCAGGATATACGAAAAATCGTCTCCCAAATCTCCTTCCTTAGGTCGTGCCATTGTGTTTCACCTCTCCTCAACACGCAGTGTCAAGCAAGTTCCCGACCAACCTCCCCTATATCAAGACCGCGATGCTTCTTCGCGATACTGAGGAGCGGAAACATCTGGACAGAGGAGCGAAAAAAACCCCTTGAAAGGCGTGCGAAAAGGCGATGATTATTCTATGATACAAACCAAGAGCATTTCATCGCCGGGCTGTTGGGCTAAGAAGGCCTCTCTTCTGCCGTGTCGGCGAGAGAGTTGGCGGTCAATCGCCCCCTGGACCTTCGGTTGGACCTCTGGTGACAGAGGAACGCGAATCGTCATTTTACCGATATCATGTTCCAAAAAGAGTTCGACCAGCTGATCGACGGTATCGATTCCAAGTTCCAACCGAGCAAGCGCAACAACCCTGCCGGTTGCTTGAACGAGCATTCGGTTCATCGGGTCGTCAAGCCGTAACTGGTGAGCATGATGGATTTGAGGACGGCGACCTTCCACAACCCCCCAAGTGAATGTTTCCGATTTAGAGACGGTCGAAAGCCACGCTTCAGCAAGACCGCTTTCGACCAAAGCAGCGTCCAAAATACTGACGCGTTCGCCTCGACGAGGTGGTTGACGTGTTGACTTAGGCAATCCGTCGCCAGCACTGAGATGACGCCCCCCTGAGATTACATGGGCCTCTTCGGTGATTGAAGGTGGAATCCGTACAAAGCGTCGGGCAACTCCCTTGGTTGCTGCGTCTCCAAGCCACAAAGCAAGTCTGTCTACCCTTCCTCTTCCTCGCGAGGTCCAAACCCATGTCCGAGGAATGCCTTTCCAAACCGCATCAACCAACGCTTCGACTTCAAGTCGTTGCTCATGGGTGAGTCGGGGGGATAAGTCGAGCAACATCGCCGGCCCGTTCACGCCCTCGGACAGATATGGCGCCCACCCTTTGAACACTTCATCGAGCCTTGGGGCCATTTCGTCAAGACCGTGCGTTCTGCTGTTTCGAGGGCGTGCTGGGTCGAGATGTAACATGGCGATTTTAGGAAAAGCGTCGAGGGAAAAATGGTCTGCCAGAGCAGCACAAGTAACCGCCCCGTCACGCCCATCTCCCGCAAAAATCCGAGTTTGGAGCATCCGCTCAGCACCCTCTTCATTCCGATGGATTGCTATCGATTGAAGATTGACGGCGCTGGCTCGTGCTCGCAGTGGGTCCAACTCAACACCGATCCCAGGTCGTTGCAAGATCGCCATGTGCGCACCCAGTTGTATCCCACTGCCGCAAGCACAGTCGAGAATGTATCCCTCGGAAAGATGGATTTCAGTGAGTAATTTTGAGCGGGCAAGAGCTACTTGCCAAGGTGTTGCAAGAGGTTTGCCTTCACTGGCGTGGTAAAATACCAACTTTCGAGCCGCAGTTGAGTCGGGTGCGAATTCAGTGAGGCCCTCGGCATCGGTCGTGGCTGGGTTGAAAATTTCGACCATATTTCCGCCTCATTGCCCGGCAACATCGGTTCGAGTCATTATACTCTCAAAGTGAATGCCTGCTTGGGCAAATGCTTCCTTAGCACCTTCTTCTCGATCTACGATGCTGATGACCGCAGTCACCTTGCAAGCCGTATCGTTCTGAATTCGTTCTACCGCCTTGATAGCAGAACCACCGGTCGTTGTAACGTCTTCGACAATGACAATTTCGCCGCCGCCATCAAGCGAAGAGCCTTCGATGCCTGGTGGATTGTTGGTCTTTCGACCCCCTCTGCCCTTCGCCTCTTTCCTGACCATAAAACCGAGGCGGGGTGAGGTTGCGGAGGAGGTTGCCACCGCAATGGCCGTAAGAGGGACTGCTCCAAGTTCAAGCCCACCGACAAAATCGGCACCCATGGCATCCATTCGTAGATTGAACAACTCACCGAGTAAGTGGGTTGATTCGGGGTGCATCATGACGGGTTTTGTGTCGAAAAACCACCGTGACTGCCGTCCGCTTGCGAGCGTAAACGCATCATCTGAACCCCCGTCGATGAAAGCCAGTTCACGCACCAATTCAACAAGGCGGGGCCAACTTGGGTGTTCACGGACACTCGGATGGACGGACATTGCTCAGTGCTCTTGTCCCGCATCAATGAACTTTGTCGCCGATAGCGCTCCATGCAAATGAAGCGAGGCACTGATAAACGGTCGCCTCTAAGACAAGAAGGAGTCACATGCCTACATCGAGTGGTACGAGTCAAAAAAGGGGACATAACCCCCTTATTGGCTTAGATATCGAGCGATTGGAAGCAGAAATGGAACGCTATCACAATTGGCTTGATGAGCATGCTGATGAAGCTTATATCGTTGCAGAACAAGCGCGGAAACTCGGCTATGACCACAAAGAGTTCGTTGAAATTCCAAGAGCTGCTGACTTGGCTGGTCGAACTGAAAAGTTGTTAATCGAATATCTCGAAGGGTATGAAGTCGCTGACGACATCAGAAAACTTTTGGCCGAGCACGACCGTGAAACGACATCGATTATGATGGCTCAAAGTGTGGCGCGAGGTTTTCGAGAACAGGGATACGACCTCATTACAGCAATCGATGTTGGACTTCGAGTCGGCCTAGCAGTCTTGACTGAAGCCGTTCTCGTAGCGCCATTAGAAGGAATCAGCGAAGTCCGGCTGTTGAACAATGTCGACGGTTCTCAATTCGTATCAGTTCACTTCGCAGGACCAATTCGTGCCGCAGGTGGAACTGCTCAAGCACTCGCTGTTTTGATTGCTGACATGATTCGTCGCGAATTGAATATAGGTCACTATCAACCGACTGACCCCGAAGTTGAGCGGGTAAAGGAAGAATTTGGACTGTACCGTGGAAACCTGCAATATCGTCCATCGCCAGCGGAAATTGAAGAAATTGTCCGAGCGTGTCCAATCATGATCAACGGCGAATCCACAGAACGAATCGAATGCGCTGGTTATGGGCGCGTACGTAACATCGATGAAGCAAGAATTCGGGGCGGAGTACTGCTTGTCATCGGAGAAGGTATGTGTTTGAAAGCACCGAAAATCCAGAAGCATACAGAACGATTGAAAGTCCCGGGGTGGGACTTTATTTCGAAGTTTGCATCAAAAGGAAAATCGGATGAAAATAAAGGCGGTGGGCTACAATTTAAATCTCGGAAAGTTCCGACAATCTCGAAGTTTATGCGCGATATTATTGCCGGTAGACCTGTGTTTGGAGCCCCTTTACAACCGGGAGGTTTTCGACTAAGATACGGTCGAGCACGCCCCTCTGGATTGGCTGCAGCCTCAACAAATACGGCATCGATGCTTGCCATGGATGATTTCATTACGATTGGCACACAGATGAAAATTGAACGTCCCGGGAAAGCATGCGCCATCACTCCTTCTGACGATACGGATGGGCCTTGGGTTGTACTCAACGATGGAAGGTTCTTGCGTCTGGATGATGCCAAGAGCTATACTGCAATCAGCTCGAAAGTCAGCTCGGTTTGGGACAACGGAGAACTGGTTATTGGCTATGGTGAATTTATGGAGAACAACAAGAAGTTGGTCCCTGCAGGCTATACCAACGATTGGTGGGCCAGTGACTTGGTTGAGGAGTTGAACTCCTCAGATGCACTCGATGAGTTCTCAAAACTCACCGCTATACCTCGTTCTCAATTTCCAAAAGGCGTACCGGGCATTCATCCTGAAGATGCCGAAGACCCTGATGCTCAGTTTCATGTACGGCGAAAGTGGCATGTTTTCTTGGCCGCTTGCTCCCTAAATTGGAGTCAGGTGAAAAACGTTTCAAAGCGTTTCAAAACCGCCATACCGAACCCACACAATCCTTGGTTTCTCGACCTCCCTATCGAATGGATGCCTGTGGTGTTGGACCTCATAGAAGGCGCTGAAATCGAGGTTTTTGGCACATCGACTACAGAGACAAAACCTCCCGAGGAGAACCTGACTGCGTATCCAGCCAATGAAGACAGGCAACTGCGAATCCGAAACGGTGTCCAAAATTGGTCTGCTAAATCAATGGAAATTCTTCGCCCTGAATCGTTTGAAAATATGAATGATTACGAAATACCAGGGCCTAAATGTGCCCCTGTCGAACCTATCTTTACGAAAGAGGCCCCAGAAATTTGGGCGCACATACAACACGGAATGGCAAAGGCAATGGCGATGGTTCTCGGTTTACGTCACCATCACGACGGTGACGATTTGGTCATTACCGCAGGCTGGCCTGCAATGCTGGAAGCGTTTGGGTTCAGCGATGAAGGTTCTAAGCCGCTACGAATTGTTGATGCCAAATCTCGATTTGAACAACGTATCGAACAACTTCGTGAATGCCACAAAACGCTTACTGAAGAGCGCAAGAGGTTATCCGAGTTGGGTCAAGCAAGAGCAACGGTCCGAATTGCTGCGGAAACCGACGCCAGGCAGCGTGGACTTGGTATTGCGGAAACTGATGAAGTCGGACAAAAAGCAGCCGCTAAAGTCGAAGATCCTGGGCCTGCCGATCCGAAAAAGTATCTCGCTGCGCAGATACACGAAGACGACCATGCTGTTGACGGTATCATGCTGCAAATTCGAAAGATTTCCGATCTGCGCTGGGTCCACGCCGCACCGGTTCGTGTCGGATGTCGTATGGGCCGCCCCGAGAAAGCGGCTCCACGCATCATGAATCCAATGACGCACGCTCTTTTCCCAATCGATTTGAACGGAGGCAATCAGCGACTTTTAGCCAATGCTGCAGAAAAGCAAAGCATCCGCGTCCAAATGGGCCGTAGAATCTGCAAAAAATGTGGAAAGGAGTCGCCATTCATTCTTTGTCACCACAGGCTCGTAGACAAGGACGGTATGGAACGTGTTGGAGAGACATGTGGCGGACGAACGGCAATGCGTGAGAACGAAAACACGAAGCGTCGACGTAGAGGTGAAATTCAAACGGTCCGCTTAGACACAATGATCGAAGACGCTCGAATTCGATTGGGTATTGACAGGATTCCTCGACAAGTCAAGTGCATGAAGAAAATGGCAAGTCGAGACCAAACTCCTGAAGCCATCGAAAAAGGCTTACTTCGCGCCAAATACCAACTCCCTGTATTCCGTGATGGCACAGTCCGTTTCGATATGAGTGATGTCCCAGTGACCCATTTTACTCCGCGTGAAATCGATGTTTCGTGGCAAACCCTCCACTCGCTTGGCTATACCCATGATTGCGAAGGTGAACCTCTCACCGGTGATGAACAGATGTTGGAAATTTTCCCTCAAGATTTCATCGTAAGCAAAAACGCTGGAGAATTCTTTGTACGAACCGCCCAATTCATCGATGAGTTACTCGTACGTTATTACGGCCTTGAACCGTACTACAACGTCAACACCCCTGACGATTTGGTAGGTCACCTCATCTGCGCACTTGCACCCCACACGTCCGGTGGCGTACTGAGCAGAATCATCGGTTGGGCTGATTGTTCCGGCGGATATGCCCATCCGTTGTTCCATGCCGCTAAAAGACGAAACTGCGACGGGGATGAAGACGCCATCATGTTGCTCATGGACGGTCTCTTGAACTTCAGCAGAGAGATTTTGCCTGCCAACCGTGGTGGGCTGATGGACGCCCCGCTGGTTCTCACGACTCGTCTCAATCCTACAGAAGTGGACAAAGAAGCATTGAACGTTGACTCGGGATGGTTTTACAGCAGGGATTTCTATGAAAATACGCTCGATCAACCGCATCCAAAAGAATGCGCTGAACGGATGGACTTTGTTGAAAGAAGATTGGGTTCTGTTGCGGCAGTCCGAGGGTATGGTTACACCCACGATTGTTATGCATTAGACCAAGGTCCTGCACTTTCTGCCTACAAAACCCTCGATACCATGATTGACAAAATGAACGGTCAGCTTGATCTCGGGCATCGATTGCGAGGAGTCGATGTGAGGACAGTTGCCTCAAGTGTTGTTCGCTCTCACTTCCTACCTGACCTACGTGGAAACCTCAACGCCTATGCCCGTCAGAAAATACGTTGCCTAAAATGCGCCCATTCATATCGCCGAATGCCTGTAGCAGGTGCATGTATCCAGCCAAAAAAGGAGATTGGTCGCGGGTTATCCAGCGTTGGCGTGGCGAAAGCAGAGGGGGGATTGTGTGGTGGCAATCTCGCCCTTACCGTATCTGAAGGGGCTGTAAGGAAATACATCAAAGTTACAAAGCACGTTATGGCAAAATACGGCGTCGACACCTACACCAAACAGAATGTGGAATGGTTGGCTGACAGTGCGGACTCGTTGTTCAACAATGACCGAGCAAAGCAACTCTCTCTCGCTGATTTCCTGTGAATCCTCGCGCCATTGGACACAACGCGACCGGAATTGTCTTTTTATGAAATGAGGGTCTCAATACCGTTGAGGGGAATCCGATGGATGAAGCGACGCTGGTGTTGTATGTTATTCTCTACGTGCTTCTACCGTTGTGGGGGCTTGCCAGCATGCTTGATTGGTGGTGCCATAAAAAAACATCAATCGAATCAACATCGGGCCTCCACGAAGCAAATATTCACTGCTTAATGGGATTCCAAATAGCCATCCCATTGGTGCTTTCACTGGTCTTTGAAGTAAATGTTCTTGTCCTGCTGCTGTGCCTTGCCGCACTTATTGCTCACGAATTTATTGCCCATTACGATGTACACTACACGACTGATAAGCGTGAAATCAGTATTTGGGAAGTTCATGCACACAACTATTTGTCAACTTTGCCGTTCTTTTTATTCCTCATGATTATTGTTCGAAAGTGGGAGGTTTTTATCGATCTCGTCACGCTTGAATGGTCTGGAGGATTTGGTCTTGAATGGAGAAAGGAACCGCTCGGTGCTACGGGCAACTATGCCGCAATATACATCTTCACAATGTCCTTCCTCGTTGTATTACCGTATTTCCAAGAATGGTGGCGTTGCTGGTCGTATCAACGTTCACACAATCAGGAGGTTGTCGAATGAGCGTATACATTACCAGTACAGGAAGATTTTTGCCAGGACCCGCCATATCCGTTGAAGACGTCGAAAAAGTTCTTGGCGCAGTTCATGGGAAACCTTCATCGTTGCGTGTTCAGATCCAAAAAGCCAACAAAATTCAAACACGCCATTACGCTATTGATGAGAACCAGCAAACGACGCATAGTAACACAGAAATGGCGGCAAAGGCTGCTGAACAATGCCTTGATAGGGCTTTCGTGGGAAGGGAAAAGGTCGGTATGCTTGCTGTCGCTTCAACCCAGGGAGACTTGCCTGCACCGGGCATGGCGAGTATGGTGCAAGCCGAGCTCGATTTACCTGAGATTGAGATTTTGACTACGCATGGAATCTGTTCCTCCTCCATCATGGCACTCAAGGCTGCTTGGAACAGTATGCGGCTTGAAGAGCACGATGCCGCCTTAGTGTTGTCAAGCGAACTTGCCAGCCGCTTGCTCAAGAAACAACGGTATGAAGCAGCCACAACTTCGACTTTTGCTGCAAAACGCATTGACTTCAGCACCGAATTTCTGCGCTGGATGCTGTCTGATGGAGCAGGCGCATTGCTGCTGCAAAACAAGCCAGCTCCAAAGGGTCTCAGTCTGAGAATTGATTGGATTCGAGGTTTTTCTCACGCACATGCCTTACCTACCTGCATGAGTGTTGGCTCGGCTGGAAGGCCGGAAGACACTCGTACTTGGCAAGATTATGACACCTATGCAGAAGCCGAACAAGATGGAGCGCTCCTTCTGCGTCAAGATGTACGTTTGCTCGATAACCTGATGCGGATGGGGGTTGATGGATACTTGCGACTCGTCGAGGAAGGCGTGAGTAAACCAAGCGATGTTGACCATTTCCTTTGCCACTATTCCAGTCACCATTTCCGAAATAAAATTCTTGAAATGTTGAACACGGCCGGAGTTGGAATTCCTGAAGAAAAATGGTGGACAAATCTCTACACTCGTGGGAATACTGGCTGTGCTTCACTGTTCATCATGTTGGATGAGTTTTTACGAACCGAAGAATTGACTGTAAGTGAAGGGGACAGAGTGCTTTGCTTTGTTCCAGAGAGTGGGCGCTTCAATACAACATACCTGCATTTCACAGTGGTGAGCCAATGAACAATGGAGAAATCTCAATCGAGGGCGGCTCAAACACGCATGCTGAAGAAAGCGTTCCGAAAGCTATTGTCTTGAATGAACATGCACAAGTGTGCCTCCAACATTTGCTCCGAGTTTGGCTTGGATTCGAACGTGATCTATCCAAGGTTCCGCTTCTCCGTCGAATTGACCTTGGCACCTACACCGCTGAAGATCATCAGGTCTTCCTGCGTAATATTCGTCAGCAAGTCATCGAAGGTTCCCGCTGGATTACGAGAACAGCAAGCAGTTTTGACCGAGATCATGCAGAAATACGCTCAACCATCATCAGCCACGCTGTCGACGAGCATCGGGATTACGAAATGCTTGAGAAAGATTACGTCGCATCCGGAGGAGAACTCAATGATATTCTCTCGATGGAGAGAAACATCGGTTCTGAAGCCTTACATGGATTCCTCATGCATCAATCCTCTCAGCCAAATCCAATCGATTTGCTCGGTGCAATGTGGATTATTGAGGGGTTGGGTGAAAAAATGGCAACTTCCTGGTCGGAACGCATTCAGGAATTAACCGGGCTTGGTGAAGACTCAACACGCTTTATGGCCTATCACGGTCATAATGACAGTGAACACATGGAACGGTTCTACGCTACGCTAGACAGTGTCTGTGTAAGTGATGTTGCCGTCAAACGCATTGTGAAAACGGCCAAAGTGGTTGCACGCCTCTATCGATTACAACTGGAGGAAATGGAACATGACCTCAAGTGAAGTGCCCCTTTCTCGTAAAGAAAGAAAAGCTCAACGTAGGCTTGAAAAAGCGCTGAAGAAAAATCATGGCCGCATGCCTGCATCTCTCAGTGATGCATTGAGTGGGGATGACAGTCTACCACTCGATTCTGCAGCCAAAGAATTCTGGCTCAAAGATTTGCAAAACCCATTGCGTGTGGTCGTACTTCCAACATTGAAAATTCTTCTAAGCGCTACACTTCATATCACATACTATCTCAAACGGCTCTCACCCATACAATGGAGAGCACACCGCTTCTTACAGTGGCAAATCTGCTTTTTCATGAAGCACTTCGTACGGCCTGAAGCGAATATTTTGATTCTAAGGCACTTTCAAACCGAAAGCAATCTCCTGAACTTTGTCATTGATAATTCAGGGAAAGAAGGGGTTGACTCCGTAAACATCTATCCGAAAGAAATTCAAGACCTTATGGTCCAAACTTTCGTCCACCACGACCAGGGTATCCTCATGACCATGCGGGACCTTGGGAAAATGGAGGGTGGTAACTGGCCGATTGCTGAAAGCGATTTATCTTGGAAAAACTGGAATCCAATTCGAATCGATTATTCCCCTGCAAAGAAAAAATGGACGCAATTCCTTGACTTTGAAACTGCACATGAACTGTTCAAAACAACATTCTGTTTTTGGCTCACGGCGAGAGAATACGAAGCGGCAATTAACTCGTTCCAGTTTGACCATTCTGTTGGCCTAAGGATAGATGAAATTATTGGCGCTGCAAACTTTGCTGACCTCGCATACAACCGATTCCCAATGATTTTGGTCGGCCCTACCGGTCTATCGTACCGATTCTTAATGCATGGGTTCTTTGTCGAACATGCACACGCACATCTTGAACGAATGCGTGCAGGAATTGGTCTTGAGAATTGATTAAGCCGGATTCCAAAAATCACTTGCGGTGATGAATGGAAACTGCGCCACAGACCTTGCACCAAACTTTGGTTCCGTCCTTACGTGGTGTTGCTCCAGCAACATCAATTTTTACGCCGCAAACGCAGGTAACGGTGTTCTCCATGATTCACCGGACAAGGTTCGTCTTGATGAACTCAACGCTTAGGCAGGTAGATTCAACCACACTTCAAAACACATGAAACTCTTCGTCGTCGAGAATCCTTTGACTTCATTAAATGTGAATTTTTCAATGACCCCACCAAGAGATGAAATCGAGTCATGAATCTCAATTTCTTTCTCCGGAATCACTGACCTCTCAACGATTGCCCAGCCTCGAAGAATTGTTGTTTGATCGGTCTTCAAGAGAGAAAGTAAGGCCGGAATATGCTCGATACTGTGATGGGGGAGGTTGACCAACAACAAGTCAACTGTTCCAACATTCTTCACCTCTAATGGCCATGCTTTGGCATCGCAGCATGCCACCTCCATTGGGAAAAGGGGTGTGGAAGGGTTGCCTTTGGAATCTTTCCGACGGCGTACGAGGTGTTCGATATTCAATTCAAGCAAAGCATAAGCATCAGGATTCAAATCTCCGACTAAACAACCTGAAACAAGGTCAATTTCACTGAGCAATGCACCCATGCTCGGGCCTACACCCGCATACGGGTCACAAACGACCAACGGTTGCCCGAGATGGGAGCGGAGTTGTTTTGCTGTGGCAAGTGTCTCAACTCTTTCGTTCGACAACCGTGATGAGAAATATACGGCAGAAGGGTCGACCCAAAGCAAGTATCCGTTCTCTTTAATCCGAGTTCTTGTTGATACGGTTCCGTCTCGGCTTGCAAGGGGTTGGAGTTCTCGCACTCTGTATTCACCTTTGACGCCTAAATCGGCGCAGACAAGACGAATATTGGGGAGTTGAGTCAGCATAGCATCTGCAATCATCTCGCCGTATTCTTGAACTTCATCTTCAATCTTCACAATCAAAATATCCCCCTGCACCTCATATGAACGGGGAAGCGCTTCGCTGTATTTTGCTGCGAGTTCAGAATCAAAATGGTCGAGCCAATGGCTTGGGGCTTTGGGTTGAATCACTAGTTCCAGATGTGGGTTACCGCTCCATACCGGATCGGATTCGTTCGGTGCTGTGTCTGCAAGGGGGATGGCGTTTCGGCCATCTTCCAATCGAGTGACGCCGGCTTGGTTGCTGTTCCAATGATTGGCCCTGCACAATTCCAACCAGTGTTGGGTTTGCGCGCTCGGCACACTCAAATGACGCATGGCACTCGCTCTATCCAAGCGAGTCGGGGGTTTGAGTATGGCGGAAGATACTGATGTTTTACCAAACCTTCCCGAAACTGGTCTTTTGTTGATTGGCATGGGGCCTGGTACAGTCGCTGGAATGACGCTAGAAGCGATTCAGGCAGCGAAGCAAGCGACGCATCGAAGGTATGAAGCATACACTGCGCTATGGCCCGAATCCGAACTTGATTTACTGGAACAACGCATTGGGAGCATCCAGAGAGTCATGCGTCCAGAAGTTGAACAGCCGGATGAGTTGTTTACTCTGGCAAAGAACTCTCTTGTTGCCTTGCTTGTCGTTGGCGACCCACTTCAAGCGACAACGCACGTCGACCTTCAGTTACAAGCCATTGAGCACGATATTGAATGCCGTGTATTCCATGGAGTGTCGATTACGACGATTGTCACCGGCGCAGTTGGCTTATCGAATTACAGATTTGGACGACAAACGACGTTAACATACCCATACGGGGGATGGATTGCGACTTCTCCGTTAGAAATGATTGCTGTAAACAAAGCCCGTGGCCTTCACTCCTTAGTGCTCTTTGATCTTGACCCAACAGGCCAAGGCACTGGTGAACAACGACCGATGAAACCTCGAGATGCAAAGCACTCATTCCAATCGATGTGGAATAAACTCGATGAGCATTTGAATCAATTTGAAAAAGAATCGGATACGATACTCATTGCCGTCCAAGAAGCGATGTTCAAAGCTCTTCTCAACGAAAATATGGATGATTTACCAGTGGTGCTGTGCTCCGATATGGGGACTCAAGACCAAGAAATTGTATTCACAACGGTTGGAGGTCTTGAACACCTTGAGGGGGGGCGCTTGAATTGCCTGCTTGTACCCGCATGGATGAGTGAAGTTGAAGAGAAAGCCCTTCTTCGTTGGAAACAGGAGTAAGTGAAATCATGAACAGCGAAATTCTCCTTTTGGCTTCATTCCTACTGTTTATGTTGTTTTTTGCAGGCGTAGGGCTTGCATCGATGTTCGTTAAAGAAGACACAACTGACGATTATCTCGTCGCAGGAAGAGGGATGCATCCGGCTTTGGCTGCGCTTTCTGCAGTCAGTACATGGAACTCCGGATACATGTTCATTGGATTTATAGGATTTATATTCGTTAACGGCTATTCGGCAATCTGGATTGCTCTTGTCTCAACAGTCGGCCAACTTGTCGCCTGGATTTGGCTTTACAAGTACATCCAAAAAGAAGGTGAACAACGAGGGATACGTTCGCTCTCTTCGCTGGTATCCAGCACAACCGGTTCTCCTGAAGCAAAGGTTGCCGCTGTTCTTTCAGTTGTTTTCTTGTCGATTTATGCGGCGGCACAACTCACTGCCGGCGGAGTTGCACTCGAAGTTATGCTCGATTGGGCTCCAACAATCGGTATTCTCATCGGTTTCGTCCTCGTGGTCGCTTACTGCTACGCTGGCGGAATTCGTGCCTCAATATGGACCGATGCGGCCCAGTCTTGCGTTATGATCGTAGGTTCAACGATTCTCTGTCTCGTAGCAATTGGAGAATCTGGAGGGTTCTCTGGCCTGCATAATCAATTGGAAGGTATCGATCCTGCTATGGTGAGTCTCTTCCCAACTGGACTAAAATTCGGCGCTACGCTTTGGATCACTGCGTTCTTCCTCGGTGGCCTTGGAGTCGCTGGACAACCTCAAGTGGTCTCACGCGTAATGACCTTGAAAGACGATAACGACCGTAAGCAAGCGATGATTTGGTTCTTCGTTTGGCAAACTCCGTTCATTGCGCTCATGTTCCTCATCGGATTAGCTTGTCGAGTTCTGTTGCCTGAACTTGGAGTCGATGGAGCTGAAACTGGATTGCCAAAACTCGCTATGGAGCAACTGAATCCTTTCCTTGGTGGTTTGATTCTCGCATCCATTTTTGCGGCGACAATGTCGACCGCTGACAGCCAAGTTCTCGCCTGTACTGCCGCAATCACCGACGATGTGAGACCCGAATGGAGTCAAGACCACAAGACGACAAAGAGAGTAACCCTGGCGGTCGCTGTCTTTGCAACAGTTATCTCCTTGGTCGGGCAGCAGATGCCCGGGTTCGGAGATTCCGTGTTC